>Ga0207671_10000728_pt1 | contig 41791 bp, 26 predicted proteins | sample KBSC24metaG_FD_184352 | JGI IMG/M metagenome (GOLD analysis project Ga0207671, IMG submission 184352) | Corn rhizosphere microbial communities from Kellogg Biological Station, Michigan, USA - KBS C2-4 metaG (SPAdes) (version 2) | ecosystem: Host-associated > Plants > Roots > Rhizosphere > Soil...
CTTCATTGGTTGACCAAGGACGGTTGAACCTTACCACAAAGTCCATTGTCTCGCCCGATGTGTATTCACCACAACCTTCGTCTGATGGTGCATTTGCTCCCACATTGTTATTCAGTATCAGGCGCATACCGGTCGGTACGTCGGTTATCACAATGTCAGGTATGGTTATGGCTGTGGTTATGTACCAGTCGTAGGCCGATGTATATGCTGTCCATACTCTTTCAGTTGGAACGTCGTAGCTTAGGTTATTATTGTAGTCAATGAACAAGGTCGCCTTAGCATCACCATGGTTTGAAGAACGAAGGATATGATACAGACCTACAGCGTATGTACTATCTACATCCAGGTCCAGTATAGAATTAATGAAATTTGTATGGTCGGCAATTGCAGCAGGGTTTGACACATGCGGTCCTTTCTTATTGGTAACAAATGGACCAAATGTGAACGCACCTATATCGCTGCTATCCTTGCGTGCGCCGGTAGCTGCACTGAAGCAGTAGCATTGATATGCCTCTCCCAGTTTTACTTTTACAATATTGGAATAAGTGGTGTCGTGCGTCGTCATACAAACCATACGCATGCGGTACCAGCTGGTATTGGTAAATATTTGTGTAAGCGTATCGCGCTTCACTGTGCCCGGCACATCACCCCAGGTTGTGCCATCCGGTGAGTATTGCCAGTTCCATGTAGTGGCCGACTGGTGATATTCATGCGTTGTATCGCTAAGATGGAAGCGATAGCCCCTGCACATCACTTCATCGCTGCTTACTACGGTACCCGCACTTACGGATCCTTCGCAGGGACGATTATCTATGTTCACCAGGTAATCGCGTATTTCACCGTACTGATATGTGCTGGTGCTGCCACATGGGTTTAAAGGACTTGAACTGTAAACACCCATTATCACACGCATACCTGTAAGTCCCAGCATAGCATCATGTGGTATGCGGGTAGTATCTGTAACTGTAGCGAAGGTAGCGCTGGTCGCTGATTTATTGAACACCAGCTCTCCGCTCGACGGTGCATCGAAAGTACCGCTGTGGTTGTAATCTATATAAACGTTGATCGGGTAGCCACTGTAAAATGAATAGGTACATACTTCGGTAATATAGAAGCGATATAAGCTATCCGGATAAAGAGTTGGTGCAGGAAATGTATCTGTGAAATTCGTATGACCATATAACGAACTTCTTGAGCCCCCGTTGTATAGAGATTGTGACCATGAATTGTATGTAACAGGGAATGCAACCGTTGTATGGTTCATTATACTATCACCTGTCTTCGGATTCACGATCGAAACATTACCGAATGCTGCTTCCACATAAGCGTACTTGGCAGACGCAACCGGATTGCAATAACATTTGTAGAACGGCTTAATGTACACCAGCTCCGTATTGCTGGTATCCGACATGCCCGAATTCTTACAGGTTACTATTACACGCAAATAAACGTTGCTGCTATAGCTCAAATTAACGATCATATTGGTATCAATATCCACCCAGGTAATAGTGTCTGCAGACTGCTGCCACCTGTATGCAAGTCCCGCAGCTGCCGATGTTCCCATAAGTTGCTTTTTGAATTTAGCACCTGCACATACGCTGTCATTAGTTAGCATACCTGCCGCCGGTTTTGAACTGCACGGGTTCAACACCTTTACATTGTCAAGTCCCAGGCCTGATGCGTAACTATAGGTATAGCTCATTACACCTTTAAAGTCTATAATGGTATTTGCAGAAGTGGATGTAACAGGCACGCTTACAAATTGCCAGCTGCCATTGCCGCCATAGTCCTTTCTAAGTAGGTTAAATGTTTTACCACCATCTGTTGATATGCTTGTAATAAGCGTATCCCAGCTGTAGCTGCCGGAAGAAGGTGCAGTTGTATTCACATAATATTGCAATTCCTTGGTGCCGGGTACTGTACTGCAATCAAGAAACAAATAAAGATCACCCGGTATTTGGTAGCCCGACGACTTATAATACGTCATGAAGCGTGCTGAGTGACTGCTGTCAACTGACACCGGTGAGTATAAATATGGAGACGAAGTGCTGGTATAGCTCCAGCCTGCGCTGCTGCCTTGGTCTTCCCTGCGCCAGCTGCTATTACCTGTAGAAGGGTAGTTGGCCCAGTTCGAAATGCTGGAACCCGCAGCTACCACAGGAGCATCTTTTGAAGAGCATCGGTTATTCCAGTTCTCAAAGCTGTAGTGGTACCCTGGGCCTGCAGGGGCAGGCAGATTAAGAGCTGCATATGCTGGCTTGCTGTTTACATTCACCTTCAGCACTGCAGTAGTATCTACCGCACCAGAGTAGGGGCAGGTAACTATTGCTCTATATTCAGTGGAATCGAAAATAACGGCCGTGCCATAGGTAGCATTTGTGGCGCCGCTGCCGCCTGTTGCATTTGAGAAACTGCTGAACGGTGTTGTAGCTTGCTGCCATTGATAGGTTAGGCCGCCAACCAATGGCAGGCCGGCAACATCCAATGTATAGCTGGCCCCCGCACAGCTTGCTACAGTACCAGCTGGTGTGACGCCGAGTGTTACCGGCATGCTGCTGCATGCCTTACCTACATATACACTGTCCAGGCCTATATCACTATAGTCATAGCTGTACCCATATCCCAATGGGTTACTCGGATATCTTTTCCCTGAGAACCTGATTATTGTAGTGGCCGAGGTGGAAGCTATCTCCAGGCGAACTTTTTTCCATTCATTTGCCGTGTCCGAACCCCATATTTGTTTAAAGGAAGTACCCCCGTCAGTAGAAAGGAATACGCTTAATGAGTCGTTGTTATAGTATTGGAAATTAGTGCCCGCATATGGATAGGGCTGGTTCTTAAAAAAGAACTGAAGCAATTTGTCGCCACTTCCGCTGCAGTTTACATAAACGTCCAGGTTACCGATCAGCGGAGCTGACGAAGATGTCATCGAACCATAGTTTGGAGCACTGTGAAAACGTGCGCAATAGGAACCACCATGAGATGCAGTGTATGGATTAAATGCTGTTACAGTTTCGTAGTGGCCCGATCCGTAGCTGCAGCCGGTGCTTGTCCAGCCGCCGTATGTGCAGCCCTGGTCTGCTCTGCGCCATGATGCGTCGCCTGTGCTCGGTGAGTTAGACCAGTTAGCACCGGGCACATCCAACCTGTCGCAGTAGTCCTGCCAGCTTTCAAAACTTTGTACATAGGGTATGGCTGCGTATGCCGGTGGTGCAGGTGCAACAGTATCTACTGCACTATATCCCACTCCGCCGCTCGCGGTGCATGAATCTGCCAATCTGAAGTAAGTTGTTGTTGTTATTGCGGGTGTTGTAAAGCTTGTATTGGTAGCACCTGCCACATTGGTCCATGGGCCGGTAGCCGATGACGATTGCTGCCACTGGTACACCTGTCCGGCAGCGGGTGAAGTGCCCGAGCCTGCCAGGTTCGTTTTACCACCGGCGCATATACCATAAAATTTTGCTGCGGGGCTTAGCGCTACACCTGGCACACCGCTGCAGGGAGGTATATGATCTATAGATACATCATCTATATTCTCATCATAACCGTAATGCGAGTTTGCCTGGAATATAATATATACTGTTGAAGAACTGCTATATGAGTTGGGTATAGTATACGTATACTGATGCCAGCCGGTGGAAGCAGAATTAAGGCTGATGTTTGCTAATGTAGTGGCCGACGAACCTGATGCACTGGCTGTAGTATTAACTATCACGTTCATATTGTCTGTAGCGCTCGAATAGTTATAATACCAGAAAGACACCTGGTTGCTGCCTCCTGTATATGTACTGAAGTTCATAGCAGGCGTAATAAGATTAGAAACACCGGTGGAACTTATGTACCAGCTATTGTACCAGGCCATATGACTGCCTGTATGCGCAGCAATGCTGGGATAAGGCGAACCATAGCTTGTCCCTTTTGACCAGTCTGTAGATCCGCAGCAACTGGTTCCGGATGGTGTGTTTACCGTCCAGCCTGATGGCGGAAATGTACTGCTTTCAAATCCTTGTGTCAGGTAGTTTTGAGCAAGGGCAGTATTCATGCTCATCAGCATCACAAAGGGTACGGCAAGTAGGTAGGGTAGCTTGCCAAAAAACAACGGTAAAGGCGTAAACTTCACACTCATTTTTTTTTATTTATTGTTTAAAAGAATCCTATTCACAACTTTTAGTTTAATCTGCAGAAGGAAGGTTTAACTTCTAAAAGTTATGCCTTTCCTTTCGATGGTCGAATTAAATAGCTATTAAAATGTTATTAAAGCTTTTTAATGTTAAATCTCGTGTAAGGCCTTCCTGTGGCGCATCTCAGCGAATTATAGTTTAGAGTTAATAATAAGAACAGGTTTTTTAACGCACTAAAAAAACCACATGTATGCGCATAAAAAAATAAGAATGGCCACTTTTTAAGTGGCCATTCTTATCAATTAGCTATTATTTTATGTCATTAATATAAATCTATTTCAGTACCATTTTCCTTATCATTCTTTCGCCATCCGCAATGAAAGTTACAAAGTATACACCACGCGCTACATTGCCCAGGTTTATTTCAGTACTGAATTCACCACTCGTATTATGATAATCGCGGCTATACACTTCCTGGCCTGTCATATTACTTATACGTATACCTAAATCTTTTATTGCATTCTGACTGGTAAATGATATTTTGAATTTACCATCACTTGGGTTAGGATACATTACCAGGTTCTGCAAATTATTGATGTCTCCAACACCTGTACGCCATGCGCGATTGAAACGCACCACAAAGTCCATCGTTTCACCTGATGTGTATGCACCACACGCATCATCAGATGGCGCATTTGCAGCAGTATTATTATTCAATATCAGGCGCATGCCGGTCGGTACATCTGTCACCACCACATCCGGTATTGTTATAGCGGTAGTAATATACCAGTCACTGGCAGATGTATATGCCGTCCATACTCTTTCGTTAGGCACATCATAGCTATGACTGTTGTTGTAGTCCATAAACAGCGTGATCTTAGCATCCGCATGTGCTGCTGATCTCATTATGTGGTACAGACCTACGTTATATGTTGTGTCTACATACAGGTCTATTATATTGCCCGGGTATCCGGCATGACCCACAGTAGCAGCTGGATTTAGCAGGTGCGGCCCTTTCTTGTTCAGAATGAAATCACCAAGGGTAAAGGCACCTATATCACTGCTATCATACTTAGCACCACCGGTAGCTTCGCTGAAGCAATAACATTCGTAGCCTTCGCCGCGTCTTACTTTTACCGCGTTCGAATAGCTGGTATCATTGCTGGTAAGGCATATTATGCGCAGACGATACCATGTAGTATTTGCAAATATCTGCGTAAGTGTATCGCGTTTTGCAGTTCCCGGTATATCACCCCAGGTGCTGCCATCAGGCGAGTACTGCCAGTTCCAGGTCATTGCAGTTTGGTGTTGCTCATGTGTTGTGTCTGTTAATGTAAATGAATAACCATCGCACATTATGCTATCTGTACTAAGCGCAGTGCCTGCAGTCAATTTGCCGTTACATGGGCGATAGTCTATATTAATAAGATAGTCTCTTATTTCGCCTTCATTATCAAAAGTGTTACCACACGGATCCAATGGATCTGAATAGAAAATACCTACCAGTACGCGCATGCCTGTTAAACCAAGCATCGCATCACTCGGTATTCTTACACTATCTTTCGCTGTAGGGAACACATCAGAGACAGCTTCTCCGTCAAACGCCAGCTCGCTATGGTCAAATGTTCCAGTATGATCATAGTCTATGTATATGTTAATTGGGTAATGATCATAGAAGGAGCCGAATGGCGAAACCTGTGTAACATAAAAATTATACAAGCTGTCAGGGAATACGGTAGCTGGTGCCAGCGTATCTCTAAAGTCAGTATAACCATTTAGTGCAGATAGGTCGCCATAGTTAAGTTCATCTGCCCACGGGTTATTTGTAATCGGGAAGGCAACAGTAGTGTGGTCCAGCACGGTATCTCCTGTTGATGCATGAGTAATAGAGAAATTACCAATGGCACCTTCTATATCAACAAACTGAATGCCGGCTACAGGATTACAATAGCATTTGTAGAACGGCTTCATTATTATGCGCACAGCATTACTTGTGTCCATCAAGCCAGAGTTGGTGCACTTAACTATGCAGCGCAAATAGGTATTGGACAGGAAGCTAAATGTACCTGTCTTGGTTGTATCGCCGGGCACATCTGTCCAGGTCACACTGTCTACCGATTGCTGCCATTCATAGAAGAGGCCTGCTACTGCACTGGTGCCGTTAAGTTGCCTTCTGAAGGTTTCGTTAGTGCAAACAGTATCAGCTGTCAGCACGCCCGCAGTGGGTTTGCCGTCGCATGGCAATAACAAACGCACGTCATCAAGACCAAGACCTGTGGTATTGCTCAGGTCAGGATCACCATATATACCCTGGAAATCGATTACTGTTTTTGCCGAGTTGCTCGGTATAGCTACACCTGCTGACTGCCAGGTACCATCTCCGTTGAAGTCTTTTCTCAGCAGTTTAAAGGTATTACCCCCGTCTATTGAAAGCCATGTAGCTATAGTGTCCGTGTTTGTAAAGCTCGGTTTACCTATGTTGGTATAGTACTGCAACTCCTTATTACCTGGCACAGTGCTGCAATCAAGGAAGAGATACAGGTGTGATGTGAGTATACCCGACCCATAGTGTTCATTTGTTGATAAGCGTGCAGAGTGGCTGCTGTCATATGCCGCAGGTGTATATTCATACGGAGGATACTCCATTGGATCCCACCAACCGGCGCTGTAACCTTCATCATCCCTGCGCCATGTATTCAATCCATCTGCAGGATAGTTTATCCAGTTACTTTCTGTTGAACCATCGCTCACCACCGGTTGATCTGTAGTGGCACAATGGTCGTTCCAGCTCTCAAAGCTGAAGTGATAACCTGGGCCGGCCGGCGATGGAAGATTAATAGCTGCATATGGAACTGGTGTAACATCGTACTGCGCCATATCCGAATTCATAACGGTTGCAGGAGAAGTATAAGGACAGGTCACCACCAGCTGGTATTGCACCGTATCAAACAATGGCGGCGTGGTATACGATAAACCCATTTGGCCAGGTATGTCTGTAAAGGTTGGTGAAGAAGGGGTTGCCATCTGCCACTGATAAGTGATACCGCCGGCAGGCGCTACACCTGTTATACTCATTGTATAGCTTGCGCCGTTACAGCTGCTCATTTCGCCATCCGGGCTTAGAGTACCGCCACTTGCCAGGCCGGTACATGCTGGGGCCACCAGTACGCTGTCCAGACCTATATCTGTAAGGTCTTGTGTATAACCAAAGCCTGCAGGATCACCACCGTTTCTTTTAGCCAGAAACCTGATAACTGTTGTAGCAGAGCTTGATGGTATTTGCACTTGAATCTTTTTCCAATCCTGCGCGGTATCGGCGCCCCATAGTTGTTTAAAGGTAATACCGCCATCAGTAGACATGAATACATCTAAAGAGTCGTTATCATTTGCCAGAAAGTCATCCATACTGGAGATGCCATATGGATATAGCTGGTTTTTGAAAAAGAACTGAAGTAGTTTATTTCCTGTACCACTGCAATCTACAAACAGGTCCAGTGTGCCGCTCCAGGTAGCACCGCCCGCTGGTATAAAGCCTCCATAATCCGGAGAGCTATGGAAACGCGCAGCATGAGAGCCGCTGTAGGAGTTGCCATATGGATAGTAGGTACCAATGTTATAAAACGAACATCCGCTTGTATTCCAGCCACCCAATGAGCAGCCTTCATCATCTCTGCGCCATGATCCGTCACCCGTGGTTGGTGTGTTTAGCCAGTTGCCACTCGGCACATCATGCGCATCGCAGAAGTCCTGCCAATTTTCAAAATCTTCTACAAACGGCAATGCAGCATATGGCGGGTGCCCCGCAGTTACAGTGTCTGAAATACTATATCCCACCATACCGCTCGCCTCGCAGGAATCTTTAAGTCTGTAATAATGAGGAGTGGCACTAACGCCAGATATAACATATTGCGTAGTGGTGGCACCTGTTATATCTGTCCATGGACCAGTAGCACTAGTTGCCATCTGCCATTGGTAGTCCTGCCCCAAAGCAGTACCGCCGTCGCCATTCAGCGTCATTTTACCACCGCTGCAGCCTATTAGGTTACCCGCAGGGGTCAGGCTTACGGACGGTGTGCCCGTACATGGCGCCAGATGATCTACAGATACATCATCCAGGTACAGGTCCGATTCATAATCAGAAACACCATCAAATATTACATATACACTGCTGGAAGAAGCAAATGAAGAAGGTATTGTAATTGTATATTGATACCAGCCTTGCACGCGCGCAGTTGGTGTGTTATTAATACCATTCATATAGGTACCCATATATGTAGCGCCGCTCAGCCCTGCAGTTGTGTTTATCCATACATTTATAGAATCGTCTTCATTACCATTCCAGCCGCTAACAAAATCCTGGCTTTTATATAACCAGAAACTAAGTGTATTAGCGCCACCTGTATAAACAGAAAAATCCATTGCAGGCGTTATCAATACCGCCTCACCAGTTTTTCTAATGCTCCAGCTGTTAAAGGTAGCCATGCCGCTGCCTGTATGTGTAGGAGCCGATGGGTTGCCTCCATAAGGCCCGGTCGAATACCAGGTATTGCACCCGCAGCCACTGCCATCAGTGGTGCCGCCGCCAAGATAGGTACTTGTCCAGCCTGTTGGCGGCGAGGTGCTGCCATCAAAACTTTCAGTCAGATAATTTTGCGCATTTGCCTGTATAGCGAGCGCACTTAGAAGGAGTGAGAATAATGTAAACATTATTCCCCGCCTCTGCCTGGAGCAGAGAATAGGGGTCGACGTTTTCATGTGTTTATTAAAATTTACTAGTCAACAAATGCTTTCGGGCGAAACGGCAACTTGTCTTTTGATTTAATAAAAAGCTTATTTGGTTGTGGTCTATGGTGTTATAATTAGACGGCAAATATCATTATTTGGTTGGAAACAAGAACATTTATTTTAAATTTCATGTTAATCCAAAACGCTTTGTCAGTAAAGATTTCACACAAAATTAAACGGCTACTTAATAAAGTAGCCGTTTAATTTAACTGTAGATTACAACAATATTATTTTATTACTATTTTCCTTATCATCCTTTCTCCATCCGCCTCAATGTTTACAAAATAAATTCCCTTTGCCTGGTGGCTCAGATCTATTTCTTTATTGAATGGTCCACTTACGTCATGATATCTATCTGCTGAAATTTGCCGGCCGGTCATATCACTGATAGTCAGCTGCAGGTCTTTTATCTGGCTGTCCGCATTAAATTGTACATTAAATCTGCCATCACTCGGATTAGGATATATTAGTAGGCCCTGCAAATTATTTATAACCCCTACTCCCGTACGCCATGGACGATTAAAGCGCACCACAAAGTCCATCGTCTCGCCAGATGTGTAAGTGCCGCAGCCATCATCAGATGCCGCGCTGGCAGATATGTTATTATTCACTACCAGTCGCATGCCCGTTGGTAAGTCTGTCACTACCAGGTCCGGTATCGTAATGCTCTTTGTCAGATACCAGTAGGTAGGTGTCGTATAGGCTGTCCACAGCAATTCTGTCGTCGGATCATACTTATAGTTATTATCATAGTCCATGAACAGCATCACTTTCGCGTTCGCATTGAAGTTGCCCTTCATTATATAATACACATTCAGCAGATAGGTTGTGTCCACATCCAGGTCTATAATATGATTAGTAAAATCTTCATGCGCATATATAGCCCTGCTATTATTTAAATGCCCTCCTCCTTTGCTGTACACAAATGACGCAAGGGAAACGCCACCTATATCGCTTGTATCCATATTTCCACCCGTGCTTTCATCAAGGCAATAACACTTGTATGCAGGTTTAATATTCATATACAATATAGAAGAATAGGAGGTATCATTACTAAAAGAGCACACCATACGCACACGATACCATGTACGCACTGAGAATATCTGGGTCAGCGTATCTCTGTTCACAGTACCACTTATATCATTCCATACCACAGAGTCAACGGAGCTTTGCCAAACCCAGCTTATACCCGATTTGTATTTTTCATGCGTAGTATCCGCGAGCTGAAAAGCATAACCAATACACGCTGCTGAATCGACTGTTTGTATATGCCCTGCATTCGCATATCCGCTGCATGGTGCATATTTAATATTTACCAGGTAGTCTTCATACTCCCCCTTAGTCAGCGGGTCTCCGCATGCATCTCCACCCGGCGATGGTTCTAATATCACACGCATACCTGTAATGCCCGTATCCGTAATGCCAAAAAATCCTGCAATTCTGAAAGTATCAGAATATGTAGCTGTGGCTCTGGAAGTATCAGTTATACGTATAAACACTTTTTCATCTCCGGTAAATGTGCTGCTATGATCAAAGTCTATATATGCGGTTATCGCAAAAGACGCAGGTAGTGTATCATATTGCGATATTTCTGAAACGGATAATCGGTATAAACTATCAAGGTATATCCACGGTGGTGTAAGCCCATCAAAGTTAGAATAACCATTAACAGCTGTCGTGTTATTTACCACCGGTGTGGCAATGCCGTTGTTTAATATGATAGCCGCCGTAGGTGCTTTCCTTAGGGTAACATTCCCAATATTTGCAACTGTAGTAAATGTGCTTCCGAGGCGTGGGTCGCAATAACACAGGTAGTGCGGTTTTACATTTATCAACACTGCAGCACTGGTATCAGAAAGCCCGCTGCCCGTACATTTCACTATTACACGAAAGTACGTGGCAGTTGATATATTTGCCAGTGCTATTTCCGTTGTATCATATGCAGCCATACTACTCCAGCTTACACCATCAGCTGATTGCTGCCAGGTATATTTAAGCCCCGCAACAGCCGATGTGCCGGTAAGTGTCAAATTAAAATCCGATCCTCCGCAGGGGTACACGCTATCTATAGTTCCTGCCACCGGTTTGCCGGTGCATGGGGGCACCACCTGCACATAGTCAAGCCCTATATCATTGCTCACTATTCCACTGTCACTCACAGCCATAAATCGCACAATAGTTTTCGCCGAGTTTGAATTAAATGTATAATAATGGTCCGTCCAGCTTATATCAGTAGTGCAATGCCCCAGGTAGTTGAATGTAGCACCGCTGTCTATACTCACATATATGGCCATGGAGTCATTGCCGTTCTGATTTATGTATTTCAGGCGTAGCTGCTTCACACCAGGCAGGCTGCTGCAGTTTACATACATATCCATTATGCCATGCGTTTGGTTGCCTGCATCATAGCTGTGAAACCGCGCGCTGTGGCTGCCATGCGCTGCCGCAGGTACGTATGTACCACTACCACTGCTCCAGCCCCCGTCACTCAGGCCCTCGTCATCTCTGCGCCAGGCATCATTACCCGTCAATGGCGCTACAGTCCAGTTGCTATCAGGCATGTCCTTATGGTCACACCTGTCTTTCCAGGTCTCAAAATCTTCTACCGCAGGCAGGCTTTTTGCGTACAACACCGGCACAGCCGTGTGCACATACACGGTGCTGCTTGAGTCGTACAAGCCACTGTTCACACATTTCACTTTCAGCCTATAGCCGGCATCACTCAGCACGGTTATATTAGCGCTTTGCATTGTATCATTCGGAATATTGCTCCAGGTAGTGCCGGAGTCCGTTGTTTTTTGCCATTGATAGGCGTAACCTGTTGCCAATGGCAATGTGCCGGTCAGCGTTATATTAGCGGGCGGACAAGTATTTATAGGCCCTGCCGGCGAAACACCGGTTATAGATGGCGCACCTGAACACGGCGAGTAGTGGTCTACCTCCACGTCATCAATGTGCATATCCGTACCATAGTCCGAAAATGCTTTGAATATGATATAGTTCACGCTGCCACTAAAGGTAGATGGTATTATAAAGGTATATTGATACCAGCCCGGCGTAGTAACTATTGGCGAAAGGCCTATTGCCCTGTTAGCACTGCCCAATCTCGTAGCGCCTGATGAGGTAGTACTTGTATTGGCATACACAGTCACAGAATCATGATAAAGGCCACCGCTGCTATCCCGGTACATCCAGAAGGAAACCTGGTTGAAGCCTACACTATAGCTTGAAAAGTCCAGCACGGGTGTGGTAAGCTCCGCACTGCCGCCGGATTCTATTCCATGACTGTTATAGAACATATAGCCTGCACCACTGTGCGTGGCCGCCGCAGGTATGCCGGTACCTCCCGGCTCCTGGTACCAGGCACAGCCGTATGATGAATGGCAGCCGGTAGGGGGCGATGTATAAGTACTGTTCAGCCAGCCTGTTGGCAGGCCGCTGCCGTCAAAACTTTCACTCAGCACCACCTGGGCCTCCATGGATCTTGAAGAAAGGACCAGTAAAAATAGGGCTACACTGTACGTAAATAATGTTCTCATGCTGTTTTCTTACTTATGATTTCAAATAAGGTGTATATAACTTTTTGTTGCAGGGCATAGATTTGCCAAGTTACCAAAAATATGCACGCACTGCGCGCAGGCAACGGCTGGCGGTTAATATTTAATGCTCAGAGGCTGGCTTAAAGGATAAGGATAACGGCGGTTTAATGGGAATAATATAACTGCGCCAAAGAACATGAGAAGGATAAAGTTCATATATAGGTATTTTACAGCTTGGATAAAGAAATAGTTATGTCTTTCATATCGACATAATTTTGTTCCCTTTTGGTTGGGTAGGCGTTATATTTTACCATTATTTCTCCTACTTTTACGGCCTAATTTCAATTATATGCAGTTTCCTGACACACTCAAATACACCAAAGATCACGAATGGATCAAGATTGAAGGCAATACAGCTACTATAGGCATCACCGATTTTGCACAGCATGAGCTGGGCGATATCGTGTTTGTCGATATTACTGCACAGGGCAAAGCGATCAGCGCGCATGAAGTGTTCGGTACTGTAGAAGCTGTTAAGACTGTTTCTGATCTGTATTCACCGGTTAGCGGCAGCATCACTGAGGTAAATCCTGAGCTGGAAGGCAATCCTGAATATGTAAACTCAGACCCATATGGCAAAGGCTGGATGGTGAAAATGACCATAGACAATATGGCTGATGTAGATGCCCTGATGGACGTAAATGCCTACAAGCAGCTGATAGGCGAATAATGTATCGCATATTTTTAAGTAATTCTCCTTATAAGAAAAGAGCAAGGTTCCTGGCTACGCTATGGACCTTGCTCATTTTCATTTTATGCCTTATGCCCGGCAAAGACCTGCCTGAGGTCAATGTTCCTTTCATAGACAAATGGACACATTTTATACTCTTCGGCACTTTCTCCTTCCTTTGGCTTTGCGGCTTCCCTAAAAGAAAATTCAGCCATCTTGCATTGGTATTTATCATCAGCATAGCCCTTGGCTGGCTCATAGAATGCCTGCAGGGCTACTTCGTCTCTCTCGGGCGCAGCAAAGACATAATGGATGCTATAGCAGACGGCATTGGCGGCCTACTCGGCATTCTATTCTTCGTCCTCCTCTCCTCGCTTTTCCGAAAAGAAAGCACGCAAAGCAGTTAGCTAATCGCTGCTCTAACTAATTACCAAACATTTGGCATCACATTGCCGCATTAAGTCTTGCCGCATTAAGCGCATTAATCCCTATTTTAGCATCTTCAAATAACAAAGAATGATCTACCGCAGTAAAGCCCCTTTGCGCATAGGCCTCGCAGGTGGCGGCACAGATGTCAGCCCCTATTGCGATCTCTATGGCGGCACCGTGCTCAATGCTACTATATCCCTTTATGCCTACGCTTCTATTGAGCCGCTCGATGAGCCGGTTATTATACTGGAGGCTATAGACCGAAAGGAAAAAATAAGCTATCAAAAAACAGAGGCCTTACCCATAGATGGTCAGCTAGACCTTGCATCCGGCGTATATAACCGCATAGTGCGCGACTATGGCAATGTACCTTCCGGTTTCAAGCTCACTACTTTTGTGGATGCGCCCGCAGGTTCCGGCCTCGGTACATCGTCTACGCTCACAGTTGCTATCCTTGGCGCCTTCACAGAATGGCTCAAGTTACCCCTTGGCGAATATGATATAGCCCATATGGCCTACCAGGTGGAGCGTATAGAACTGGCTATGGCCGGCGGCAAGCAGGATCAGTATGCAGCCACTTTCGGCGGCGTCAATCTCATGGAGTTCTACGGCAATGACACTGTTATTGTAAACCCACTGCGCATAAAAGACAAATATCTCTATGAGCTGGGCAACAATCTGCTGCTGTACTTCACTGCCACCAGCCGCTTGTCATCCACCATCATCGAGGCACAGAGCAAGAACGTGACGGATAAAAATCAAACGTCTATAGACGCCATGCACCAGCTGAAAGAGCAGGCCCGCATGATGAAGGAGGCAATGCTGAAGGGAAAGATACATGAGATAGGCGCGATACTGGATTACGGTTTCCGTTATAAAAAACAAATGGCCCAGGGTATCTCCAATCCATTAATGGACGAGATCTATGAAGCAGCTTTACAGGCAGGTGCCACAGGCGGCAAGATAACAGGCGCAGGCGGCGGCGGCTTTATGATGTTCTATTGCCCCGGCAATACAAACTACAGCGTAAAGGAAGCCCTCGGCAGGTTTGGCGGTAACTTCCGCGACTACCAGTTCACTGAAGGCGGCCTCTCTACCTGGAGCATTTAAAGGTTTTTAAATTTTTACTTTTGAATTTCTAGTTTTCAATGGAATGCATCGTTCTCGCAGGCGGATTAGGCACCAGGCTTCGCAGTAGCATCGGCGATTTTCCCAAGTGCATGGCACCGGTTAACGGTCGTCCCTTTTTGTATTATATTTTCGATTACCTCGAGCGGCAGCAATGCACTAATGTAATTCTGTCCCTTGGTTACATGCACGAGGTAGTGACCAACTGGCTGCTCGAACAGCAACCTTCTTTTCATATAAAGTATGTTATAGAGCAGGAACCTCTCGGCACAGGCGGCGGCATACAGCTGGCCATAAAGGAAGCAGCAAATGAGCAGGTGACTGTACTAAACGGTGATACTTTTTTCGATGTACCCCTAAATGAGCTCTGTGCTTTTCACGCAAAGCATGGCGGCGTCACCACGCTTGCATTAAAAGAAATGCAGCACTTCGATCGTTACGGCATTGTGCATACAGATGATAGAGATTGCATTACTTCTTTCGAAGAAAAAAAGCAACGCGACAAAGGCCTTATAAATGGAGGTATATACGTTATAAACAAGCAGGCATTCTTAAATAAAAATCTACCTGAAAAGTTTTCTTTCGAAAAAGATTACCTCGAAGCATTCGTGCAGGAAAAACAATTCTTCGGTTTTAGCAGCGATGCTTATTTTATAGATATTGGCGTGCCTGAAGATTATATAAAAACACAGGACGACTTTAAATCTCTCTTTAAATGAAAATAGCGATACTGGGCTCCGCTCATCCGCTTCGTGGTGGTCTGGCGGCTTTCAACGAACGGTTAGCGGAAGAGCTCCAGCACATGGGGCATGAAGTTACTATTTATTCTTTCTCGCTCCAGTACCCTTCATTTCTCTTTCCCGGAAAAACCCAGTTTACGGATGAGCCCGCACCTGCAGGCATTCGCATTCGCACCATTGTCAATTCTATCAATCCGCTCAACTGGTTCAAGGTTGCCGCAGAAATGCGCAAAGCTAATCTTGATCTCATTATAGTTAAATACTGGCTGCCTTTCATGGGGCCCGCCTTTGGCACCATACTGCGTCGTGCAAAGACTAAAAAAACAAAAGTGCTCTGCATTGTAGACAATATCATTCCGCACGAAAAACGCCCGGGTGATAAAGCATTTACTAACTACTTCGTCAAAGCAGTAAATGCCTTCATCACCATGAGTAAAGATGTGCTGAAGGACGTACACACATTTACCAATAAACCTGCACGCTTCTCACCCCATCCTATTTATGATAGTTATGGCGCTGCTGTAAGCAAAGAAGAAGCTTGCAAAAAATTAAAGCTCGATAGCAGTAAAACATACTTGCTGTTCTTCGGTTTCATACGCAAATACAAAGGCCTCGATTTATTGTTGGAAGCCATGGCCGATGAACGCATCAAACAAGCTGGCCTGCAATTGATAGTAGCAGGCGAGCACTACGACGACGCAGGTGTATACGATGAAATAATAGCACGTCAGAATTTAAAAGGTACAGTACACCTATTCACAGATTTCATACCCAATAGCGAAGTACGTTATTACTTCAGTGCGGCGGATCTGATAGTGCAACCCTACAAGCATGCCACACAAAGCGGCATCACACAGATAGCCTATAGCTTTGAAAAACCAATGGTTGTAACCAATGTAGGTGGTCTGGCAGAAGTAGTGCCCGATGCCAAAGTAGGCTTCGTAGCCGAGCCAAACCCCACCGATATAGCAACAGCTATATTAAAATTCTTCCAGCCCAGCAGCATCCCGAATCTGCACGAGCACATTCTGCATGAAAAAAATAAATACAGCTGGCAAACCTTTGTGAAAGCAATGATGGAGACAGTGGGCTTGTAACATTTCTAGAAAATGAATACACTACTGTGGATAATACAAGGCTTGCTCGCTGCCGCATTCATTATGCCCGGCTTTGGTAAGCTCAGCGGCAGCAGGCAGCAGCACATAGCAGACGGTCATATTAAACCAGGTGCATCTCTAATACCCATTCGCATACTTGGCATTTTGGAATGGCTTGGCTGCATCGGCATCATAGTTCCCTGGCTTACAGGTATCATGCCGGTCCTCACGCCCATCGCCGCCAGCGGTTTTTGTCTTATTATGGCATCAGGGCTTATCAATCACACACTTAAGAAGCAATACAAAATGCTGCCGCTGCTAACAGCCATATTTATTCTTGCTGCTATAGTAGCTTATTTTAGATTTAAACAATTGATTTAACAAAATACAGGTCTTACAATACCTAAATTTGCGGCATCATAAAGCGGTAGATAAATCATGCGTACCAATCTTATCTGGTCAGGAATAGAATACGATTCAAAAGAATATTGCAGCATCACAGCACGAAGCGGAACAACAACAGTTGATTCCACCATCATAGGCAGCTATCAACAAAACATTTATAAAATAAACTACAAGCTCATCATAAATAATAACTGGCAGCTCACATCAGTAGAAATAAATAGCATCATCAATAACAAAGAAAGCAATTACCAGCTACGCAGCGATGGAGCCGGTAACTGGACTTCTCACAACATAGAAACCGCAAAATTCAAAGGCTGTATTGATATAGATATTTCACTTAGCCCATTCACAAACACGCTACCCATCAATCGCCTCAACATGCCAACAGGTCAAAGCACACAAATAAAAGTACTCTATTTCAACCTGCTGGAACATGAATTAAAACCACTTCACCAGCAATACACCCGCCTCTCCCCAACCGAATACAAGTACGAAAACATCCCCAACGACTTCGAGGCAGTAATAGAAGTAGATGAGCAAGGATTAGTGATAAACTATCCACAGCTATTTATAAGAACAGCCATTCAGTAATTTAGAATGCCTCCTGAAGGCTAAGGCCTGAAAGCGCTCTGCTGCAGCCACCTTTTTCTTGTATTAGCACTTTGAATTTGCTGCCCATGTCTATGAGCAGTGTATGACTCAGCATTGCAGCCTTCCTTACCGCCCGTATCATATCCTGCTCATGCGCTATTGCCTCATTTAAATATTTCTTAAAACCCAGGGATAGAAGGAAATGACACTGGTCTGTGAAACCGCAATCAGTCAGCCCATACCGTGCTCCCCAATGTGTTAATGCCGAGAAGTTTACATGAGCTGTTATATCCTGCTGCCCAAGGTTAGCATATATAGCATCGCTTACCGTATGCTTATGATAACAAACCAATGTTCCCTGGCTCCTGCATGTTTTATACAACTCGGCAGACTGATACCCGTAATCTATGGTCATAATATATCCCCGCTGCAGGGCGGTAGCTGCTTCTTGTATCCAGTCTATGGCCTGTAGATTTACCTCTGTACGAAAACCGTCCGGCAGCGCTATGTTCAGCTCGGCAAAATAATTCCTTAGCGATTCATCTGCAGGCTGTAGTATTTCTGTAAAACCATCGTGGTAGTCAACAAATATCTCCATCAGCTCATCAGTCATTACCACCTGGTGCACAGCAAAATTGTCAACCAGCTCGTTAGATAAGATACAGCCATTTATCGCAGGTATATCTTTTATGGAATCCACCCAGCATACTTTTTCATTTACATTCGCATGCTCTATCGCGCGCATCGCCGGGCTTTTTTCAATAATATAATATTGCAGGCCGTCATACATCCGTTCGTTATGCTGAAGGTATTTCAATATGTCGCAACACAGAAGGCCGGTCCCTGCACCATATTCCACTATCGTAAAGGCCTTTTCATCCAGCTTGAGCCACATTTCCTCCATTTGCTTGCCTATCATGGCACCAAACGCAGGTGTCAGGTTGGCGCTGGTATAAAAATCACCGCTGCCACCTATCGGGTTTCCTTCCGACGTATAATAGCCTGTCCCCGGGTGATATAGGCACATCTCCATAAACTCCCGGAAGCACAAAGGCCCATCTTCTTTGATACGTTGTATAATTAATCCGGCTAATTCCATGAAAGCTTATTGAACAAAATATCTTAAGCACTAAAAAAATGCCATCAGATATTAGTTCCCCAATAAATTCGAAGTAATAATAATAGTAGATGAACAGGGACTGACGTTAAGCTATCAGCAATTATTTACACATCGCTGAATGAAGCTTTTTCTCCCTTGTTGCGCGTCCCGCCAACAAGCTCGCGCCGGACAAATAGCAAACAACACTTTTTGAATTTTTAATTTTGACTTTCCCCTTATCAAATGTGGACATCTTTTTTTGGAACCCGCATGTTAATAATACTACCTTGCCATATCAAGGCCGTCATGTCGAGGGTAACCGAACTCTCTCATCGAGACCTTTGAAAGGACAAATAAACCGAGATAGACATCTCCCGAGAATATGCAATAAGCTCAATCATGGTTAATTGCATACAAGCTCTTTGACATACTGTAAACCCAACCGGCAAATTTCCGGTCACACAATTTTTCCCCCAATCGGAAAAAAGTACTGCAAATCTTTACCCAAAGCACTTATTAAAAATTACCGCAACGGAAAAAATCGGAAAGAATCGGAAAAGATCAGCGAGAAAGAAATAACCACAGGCATGCCACCTGAATGTAACATTTTGTAACATTTTGTAACATTTGCCTAAATCGTTATATAGCCTGCTGCAAAGGTTTTGGCTATTTCAACAGGAAGAAAAGGTTACAAAAACTTTTCTCCGCAAAATGTAACCTTGCCGCATTCCCCGCATTGCCATATTTCTAAAAAAGCCTATTCCCCGGCAACCTTTTGCTCTGCCCTAAATGATGATAGGCTTTCTCCGTCGCTTCGCGTCCGCGCGGTGTACGCATTATATATCCCTCCTGTATCAGGAAAGGTTCATACACTTCTTCTATAGTGCCAGCTTCCTCGCCCACAGCAGTGGCAATATTGTTAAGCCCTGTAGGTCCGCCTTTGAATTTTTCTATCAGCGTGCTTAGTATCTTATTGTCCATGTCGTCCAGGCCGCTTTCGTCCACATTCAGCGCGCGCAGGCCATGCTCTACTATCGCCAGGTCTATTACGCCGTTACCTAATACTTGTGCAAAGTCACGCATACGGCGCAGCAGGCCATTGGCTATACGCGGTGTACCGCGGCTGCGGCTGGCTATCTGCATAGCGGCATCAGAGGTTATGCGCACCTTCAGCAGGTGTGCAGAGCGCATCACAATGCCCTGCAGCACCCCAGCCGTATAATATTCAAGCCTTGATTTTATACCAAAGCGTGAAAGCAACGGAGCAGTCAGCAAGCCGGAGCGTGTCGTAGCCCCCACCAGCGTAAAGGGATTAAGATTTATCTGCACACTGCGCGCCGCCGGGCCGCTGTCTATCATTATATCTATCTTAAAATCCTCCATGGCGGCGTACATATATTCCTCCACCACGGTGCTCAGTCGGTGTATCTCATCTATGAAAAGTACATCCCTTGGTTCCAGGTTAGTAAGCAATCCCGCCAGGTCAGCAGGCTTTTCTATCACGGGCCCGCTGGTCTCGCGTATGTTCACGCCTAGCTCATTGGCCACTATGCGCGATAGCGTTGTTTTACCCAGTCCGGGAGGTCCATGAAATAATACATGGTCCAGCGCCTCGCCGCGCATGTTAGCGGCCTTTATGAATATGCGAAGATTTTCAATTAATTGTGGCTGCCCTGCAAACTCTTCTATGTTTTGCGGACGAATGGTATTCTCGAAATCTCTCTCCTGCGGACTCAGCTCATCCGATGGACGAACATTTGACTTTTCCATTGGCTAAAATTAATGATTTGGAACGGCATTACCTGTGCTGTCCGCCGCTGCTTTGTTTATATATATCTTATGTATAAATGCATTTCGGTCTTCGTGCTTCTTCAGGTCCTGCGCATCATTGTCCATTTTTATACTGATGCTTGCAATGCCTGAATACAACTGATGAAAGTAAAAATCATTACCGGTATATGATGCAGTGGTATAATAACTGCCCAGGCTGTCATTGTTCACATGCAGCTGCAGATGGGGATAAACGCCACCAAGCGGAGTCCCTTTTGACACGACGCTTATCTTATAATAACCTGCCGGAAGATTCGTAGTTATGGAAACGGGATCATTAGACCACAATGCGAATACATGTTCATTATTCAAATCAAATGAACTAGCATTCCTCAGGCTGCGCTCATCTATAGTTCGGAAATTGGTATCTGCGGCATGAGGACCTGCAGGCTTCAGCTCAGTAACAGCATATGTCATATACCGAAACTCTTTTACTATCAACCCACGCTTTCTTAAGTCTGCCATCACTGCCGTATATCCGTCCACAGTAGAATCGCTTGCATGCAGCAGGATGTAGTTACTGCTTTCATCATCAGTCAGCTCATAGTATTGCGCAGGTATTATATTCCACTCAAGCCCTTCAAATAAGCTGTCTTTTACGTAGCCTGTCTGTAGGTAGTACTTGTAAAGCGTGTAAGGTGTAGTCACATATAAATTGGTATGCGGATAGTACTTATTGATGTAATCAAGCGAAGGCCTTATCTCTCTAAACCATAAGGGATATTGTTGAAACGAAGGCAGCGTAAAGCCATAGCAGCAAAACAAAGTGAACAAGGCAGCTACCACTATATGCGTATATCGTGCTATAACGGTGGCTACTATATAAGTTCCATATGCCAGCAACACCATAAAGGCTGGTACCAGGTAAAGGATAAGCCGGTACACAAAAGGATATACCTTCAGCATGGAGATAACCAGGTGCAGAAGTATAGGCAGGCAAGTGAACAGGAGTAATGTATATTGTCGCTTGCATATAGCATACACAATAGCTACAATGAACAACGCAGGCGCAATATACCTAAACCCATATGATGGTGTGATATACAGCAGCAGGTAATAAAAGATCTCATTATACCGCAGCTTAATAAAGTTTACAAAAGCTGCGCTGAACACATTAGGCGGACAAAAAGCAAATGCATAGTTATACTTCTGCTGCGCCTCTGATGGATGATGATAAATAAACAAGCGGTAGTTAACAGCAAACACCACTGCCCACGATGCAAGCACCAGTATATCTGCTTTGTTTACCCTATGCGCCTTCTGCCAATTGTACAACATGTAGGCTGCTATACAAAACAACACGATAAACGAAGCATTGGAATAAAGCATTGCCAGACAACCAAAAACAGCCAACAGCCAATGTCTGTGCTTTTCAACAAAAGCATGTTGCGATAGCGCCAGGTACACCATTAGCAAATACATGCAAACATCCACCCCATAAGGTTTTAGCTCTGATGAAAAATAGATGACAGCAAGATTCACTGCGAAAAGAAATAGAGCCACTACAGCTGCCACTCTGCTCTTAGTAAGCTGTAGTGTAATAAAATACATAAGTGGCAACGTGAGGATAGATAATATAAATGGCAGTGCATGAAAGGCACACTCATTATAACCAAAGATGAGCACGAATGTTTTTACTGTCAGCAGGTATAATATGGGGCCTGCCTGCACATAGTCAAGCGGCTTTAGTAAACCCTTATAGCTATGGTTCAGAAAGTTTAGGGCAAAATGAGCTTCATCTTCCCACAGGCTGCGGCCCAGCAGAAATTGGTGCACACGCATATAGATACCTATTGCCAGTATCAGCAGTATCAATGCACCGGCAGTTCGTTTTGTAGCCTTTTCTGTTATTGAAAGCATTATGAAACGAAATATACATTAATATTTGTATCATCACAATGTAACAATACATTATATGCGATAGCAAAGACAATTGCTACATTTGCCATCAGAATAGTAAACCGCAATGAAAGAACAGAAACATAAATTAAGTACACGCCTCATACATGCCGGCGTTGAGCCTGATCCATCTACAGGCGCTATCATGACACCAATTTACCAGACATCTACCTATGTGCAGGAAGCGCCGGGCGTACACAAAGGGTATGAATATGCACGTACGCAAAACCCAACGCGCACTGCACTGCAGAACGCACTTGCCAATATAGAAAATGGTAACTACGCGCTCAGCTTTGCCAGCGGTATGGCAGCTACAGACGCAGTAGCACGACTGCTACTTCCCGGCGATGAGGTGATCGTTTCAAACGATCTGTATGGTGGCACTTACCGCATTTTCACAAAGGTGTTTGCTAACTACGGAATCAAGTTTCACTTCGTAAGCATGCATGATGCAAAAAGCATTGAGCAATATGTGAACAGCAATACAAAGATGATATGGGTGGAAACTCCTACTAATCCACTGCTGAACATTATAGATATTGAAGTCTGTGCAGCTATAGGTAAAAAACACAACCTGATTACGGTGGTAGACAATACATTCGCATCCCCCTACTTGCAAAATCCGCTTGACTGGGGTGCAGACATCACGCTTCATTCTGCAACCAAGTATCTTGGTGGTCACTCAGATGTGGTACATGGCGCACTCATTATGAAGGATGCAGGGCTAGAAGAACGCCTGCGCTTTATACAAAACAGTTGCGGCGCAGTACCTGGCCCTCATGACTGCTGGCTGGTATTGCGTGGCATAAAAACACTACATGTACGCATGCAGCGCCATTGCGAGAACGGTGAAGCAATAGCACATTACCTGCGTTCTAATGATAAAGTAGGCAAAGTGCATTGGGTAGGTTTTGAAGATCATCCAAACCACGACATTGCTAAAAAGCAAATGCGCGGCTTCGGCGGTATGATATCCTTCACGCTGAAAAACGACAGCATAGATGCGGCGGTAGAGGTATTGAAGAAAACACAGCTCTTCTCCCTCGCAGAATCACTGGGCGGTGTAGAATCGCTCATAGGTCATCCAGCTACCATGACGCACGCATCCATCCCGCGTGAGGAACGCGTAAAGAATGGCCTGGTAGATTCACTCATAAGACTAAGCGTAGGTATAGAAGACAAAGACGACCTAATAGAAGACTTAAAACAGGCAATAGGATAAAATAATGAAGCCGGTCTTTAAGACCGGCTTCATTTATCATAGCGTACACCACCATATATTTCGGGCGCCGTACTTGCCCCAGTCCTTCATACTCTCTTTCAGCTTGTCATCCAGCTCTTTTTGCGTAATATGTTTACCCTTCAAAGCGGCTGAAAAATCGTCGCTCTTAGGTGTTGTCTGTTCAACAACAGTTGCGGTCCAGGTACAATAAAGGCGCGGTATCGCCAGCTCTATTATCATACCAGGCAGGCCGCCAAACATTTCAGGGCCACCGCTCACTGGTATATCGTCCGTATAAAAAGCAACTACATACACAGAGTCGCATATCCGGCCTACTGCCTTACGACACTTATAATTGGCTATCGTGCGTATCTCATCTGTTATCTTCCATTTCATTTTGCGCGTGCTATCTTCCACCAAAAACTTCTGCTCAAACACCTGTTTACTGGCCTGCACATGGTTCAGCTTCATATCAGTAAGCACCACGTTATCTGCAGCGGGTGTTCCACCAAACATAACATTCGGCTTAGCATCAGGCAGCTCACGGCCGGGCTTATACACGGTTTTATCCATATTAAAATACAGGTTGAAGTAACTGATGCGAAACTTTGGCAATTCAGACTTAACACGCTGAAACCATTCGTTATCCTCATCATCATATTGGCGCAATAAGTTCACCTTTCGTTCGTACTCTATTCTGCCCTGCATGGTAAACTGTGCCTGGGCCTGTATACTTGCTACTACCAAAAGTATAGCTGATATAAAAGATCTAAAGTGCATAGCGGTTTATTTTATCATGATATTAGAAGCAGGCTGATCCGCAGCACCACCAAGTGTCTTAGTAAAATTCCATACAAGGCTGATCATACCATGGCGGGTAAATGTATTGTAGTCATTCTCGGTTATGTAGTTATCCTGCGCAAAGCGGCTATAGCCTATATTCTGATTCAGGATATCATACACAAATACCTTTAGTTCCAGCTGGTCTTTCTTCAGGAATTTCTTGCTCACAAAGGCGTTCCACAGTAGCACGTCATTGTTGCGGTCGAATATAGTAGTACGCTGGCGCAATTTATAATTCAGCGTGGTAGAAACCTCAAACTTAAGTGGCAGGAATACCGATACGGTCAGCTCGTTATTGCTCTCCCAGTAGCTGGTAGCATACTGACTCACTGTAGCATGATTATCATTATAGGTAACACCCGGTGTGAAGTACACAGAATACTTCTTGTCTTTATACCTGTTGAAGTTAATACCAAATGAATAGGTATTGAAGTCACTCACATTCTTCACACCATTTACGTAATTATTGATATGATTTATTCCGGGGTTCAGGTCAAAGCCTGCATCCATATCCAGCTTCTTAATGTGAAAACCATAGCCTAAATATCCCCAGCCATTATAGTTACCATTTACGTTAATGTATTGATACGTGCGTCGGCCAAGGGAATCGACATTAGTGGCCTGGCTAATGGCATCGTTTGAAAAGTTGAAAGAGGCACTGGCCCACAGGTATCTGCCGGTTAGCACCTTATAATCGTTGTATCGCGCACTTATTGTGTTTCTGAATTCCTGCCTCAGAGCCGGGTTACCTATTGCTATATTCAGCGGATCTGTATTCTGCCGCAGCGGCTGTATCTGTTCTATTGTTGGCTGGCGGGTGCTGCCGTTATAGGTTAGGCTAAGGCTTCGTTGCCTATTGAATTTGTAGTTGAAGGCGGCTTTAGGAAACAGGTTAAAATAGTCATATCGATACGAGGTATCACCATGCAGCAGGTCTGTTTGCTTGTAGCGGGAGTCTGCAACATCCGCACCAAATGAAAAGTTCACCTTATCATATACAAAGCGGAGATTAGCACCGCCGTTATTAGTAAGGATATTGTATTTATAATTGCTGCTGTAGGGAGAATCCAACGCTGTGTAAGCATCAGTACCCGGCAATTTATTATACGAGAAGTTTGCACCCACGCTATTGTTTACATTTAAACCATAGTTCAGTTCCAGGTATTCTTTCTTTGCTATAGGTTCGGTGTAGGTAAGTTTTGCTGCAAAAGCTTGCGTATTATTACTATTCTGCTTGCGCTGGTCTGTATAGGTATTACTCAATGAATCACTGTAAAAACTGCTCACCGCATTCAGTTGACCATCGCTATGGGAGTCTTTATAATTCTCTTTCAGATCTAACGAAAAACTGCGTCCCTTCTTTGCGAATTTCTTCCTGTATAGCACATCCGCATTTATGTATTGCTGCGTAGCATCGCTTGTTATCTTGCGGGTATTTTCATTTATCAGTGCGTCACCCGCACTCAATGATTTTGTATCGTAAGTGGATGAAGTCTGCGTATTCCTATAGCCCGCATCTGCACTTACTTTAAGTGATGAAGTACTGTCCAGCTTCCATTCATACATTGCATTAAGGCTGTGTCTCTGGGCTGTGCTGAATTGATTTTGCTTTGTGGTAGTATAATACTGCGAATCACCGGGCAGCACATATTGTGTTATTGTATTCTCTGCTATCTCTACATCCTGTTTAGCCCCACGATAGTTGCCTGTAACGTGATACTTGTCTTCATCCCATTTATTAGCGTAGTGTAAACCACCTGTCCACACCGTAGGTATACCCTGTCCGCTATACACACCATTCCAACCACCAAAGTCGTTGTCATCATTACCACTGAAGTATGTCACTACCTGGCCCTCATCATCGATTACTGTAGTACCACTGCCAGAGGAAAACTTATCGTTATCTTCCCAACCAAGGCCCACCTGCCCGGTATTGCTCATAATGCCAAAGGCAGAGATCTGTTGCTTACCCCGAAACATGTTTATCATTGCCTGGTCTTCGAAGTAGCCGCCGGTACCACCGCCTGCATCTATCTTACCAAAGTAGCCACGCTTCATATTATCCTTCAGCTGCAAGTTCAGTGTCTTTGTTTTCTGGCCATCATCAATGCCTGTAAATTCTGCCTGGTCGCTCTTTTTGTCATACACCTGTACCTTCTCCAGCGTTTTTGCCTGCAAGCCTTTTATTACCACAGCAGGATCGTCTGAAAAGAATTCTTCGCCGTCTACCAATATCTTTTCAATCTTTTCTCCCTGCGCTACTATCTTTCCATCTTTATCCACCTGTATGCCCGGTAAGCGTTTCAGCAATTCCTCCACGGTAGCATTGTCTTTTACTTTAAAGCTGTCCGCCATGTATTCTGTCGTATCGCCCTTTACTTTTATAGCAGCTACTTGTTGTGTAAATACGACTTCCTTTAGCAGATGCTCGCGCGATATCATGGGTACCTCACCCAGGTCTACCGTGCTTTTATCAGTTAGCTTTACTACATCCACATAATCCGCAAAGCCCGGAAAGGTTATCATGATAAGGTATTTACCGGCGCTATCGGCATGCAGCTGAAACTTACCATCTGCATCGCTGCGCGCATGCGATTCCATTACGGAGTCTGCCGCGTGCATTAGTACAACACTTGCCTGTGGCAGGTGCGCATTGTTTAATGTGTCTGTAATGCTGCCTTCTACGGTAAACGATTGTGCATGGCACAATTGAAAGGAGGATAACAATAACGATAAGTATAGGAGCTGTTTCATAAGCATGTGTGGGCTTAACGCGATAATGGTTACGGCAAAAGAATAATAAACAAACCAACCTGAAAACTGTTTACGACGAAACAGTCATTATTTTAGACCAAAGCTTAGAAACCTATTCCACAACAAATGTGTAAGGAATGTTTAGAAAATCAAAGCAGTTATATGTTAAAAATTGTTTAATAAGGGGTTAAGCAAAGGGGGAATTTATATCAGTCTCCCACTTTTCTTATTAACGCTTGCTCGTTTCTTCCTTATACACCTCAGGTCTGTCGTGGTTTACAGGAATACCTAACGCTTCGTAAATGTAGTCTTGTGATACGGTACGTACATTCAGCTGATTGATCTTGTTGCTACTCTTTCCATCACTACCGGGGTACAACCTGTTACTAAGAAAAACAAATACAACGCCTGTTGCCGGATCTACCCATGCGCAGGTGCCCGTATAACCCTGATGACCAAATGCATATCCGGTAGTACGGTCGCCTGCAGGTCCACCGTCTTCAGCATCCGCATTCGGCTTATCAAAGCCTATACCGCGGCGACTTATGTGACTGTTATACTGGCTGAAGTACTCAATTGTAGATGCCTTAATGAAGCGCTTGCCTTTGTACGTTCCTTTATTCAAAAACATCTGAAAGATAGCAGCAACATCATCTGCAGTGGCAAACACACCTGCATGGCCCTGCACGCCACCAAACAAAGCTGCGCCCTGATCGTGCACATAGCCCTGCAATTGCGAGTGACGGAAGACAATATCATTTTCGGTAGGTGCGATGTTAGATGAATCAAAGCGGGTCAATGGCAGATAGCCGATATGCTGCAGGCCCATTGGCTTGTAAAATTGTTCGTCCACATATTTATCAACTGTTTTGCCTGTGAGGTGGTGCACTATGGCCGCGAGAAAATAGTAATCGAGGTCGCTATACACGTACTTGCCCAAATTCTCCAACGGACTGGCAAGTATCTCATGCCATATGGTATCGACATAATCGTTGCGCAGGTACAGGTTTTGGGCAACATGGATGCTATAGTCCCTCGTTGCCACTGTTGAATAAAGACCAAACCTGAGATTACCCGCCGCATCCAATGTTTCTTTATAGAAAGGCATCCAGCTTTTTAAGCCTGCCTGGTGTAGCAAAATGTCCTTTATTTGCAGATCCGCTTTATTAGTTCCCTTTGTCCAGGGCAGGTAATCACCCAGTGTTTTATCCAACCTTAGCTGGCCTATATCGTACAGATGCATAACAGCCAGATCTGTAGCCACTACTTTGGTAAGTGAGGCCAGGTCGTAAATCGTATTTGTGTCCACCGGTTTAATTCTGCTGTAGGTATAGTAGCCAAAGGATTTATCATAAAATACAATACCATTTTTTGAAGCCACTACCCTGCAACCCGGGAATGCCTGGTCCTGAATACAACGCTGTAAAAATAGATTCAATTTGTAAAGTGCCTCAGTATTTACCACACCCGCATCAGTTGGGAAAATTGTTTTGGTAAGCGGCACAGGTGTTTTGAGTACCGGCGCAGTTGTAGCAGCAACCAACGGCATATACTTACATGCTGTTACAGGCAGTTTGCCTCTAGGTCTGAATTTCCTGAGGAACAAATTGGCAACTACATGCTCTGTTACGCTATCGTCTTCGTAGGCTACTAATGCTGATCTTGCCTCGCAGAAGTTCTGCATGATATACGCATTGCCCATTACGGTAACCATAGTATTACCAAGTGTCTGTAATTGTTTTACCAGATTTACCTGCTCATCTGTAAGGCCGTAATTACCGGTGGCCCCGGGATAGAAATTCGTATTATGCAAAGCAACAATTACTGCATCATAATAAGACAACTTGCTTGCGAAGCCCGTATCAATTGCTTTTGTTCTTGACACCCAGAAAGCTGGAACAATAATGCGCAGTGAGTCTTTCAATTGTTCATACAGCAGTGTGGTAGTATCTGCATTTATGCCTACATATGCCACGTGCATATTCCTGTTCACTTTGTTGATAATGCCATTCTCATCTCTTATTACTGTTACGGCGGCTTTTGCTATTTTCTCTTTTAGCACATCGGTATAACGATTCAAATCGTCTGTAGCATTTATTGGATTAATATATTTCCTAGTGGCAAGACCCGCATCGTATTTAGCCGCCAATATCTTCTTTACTCTGAATTCCAAATCAGCCTGTGTAACAAGGCCACTATCCAATGCTGCTTTTATTTTAGCAATGGCAGTAGGGACGTCCTGCGAGAAGAGCAATACATCGTTGCCGGCAAGAAATGCTTTCAAGTCTACTTCGCCCTGTTCGTAATATTTGGTAACACCTTTCATATTGAGCGCATCTGTAAAAATGAGACCTTTAAAGCCCATGTGTTCACGCAGCAAGCCTGTAACTGTGTTCCTTGAAAGTGTGGTAGGCACATGAGCGCCTGTATCCAGCGCAGGTACATCCACGTGCGCCACCATAATGCTCTGTACTCCTGCCTTTATTAATTGGCGGAAAGGATATAGTTCCAGCGTATCTAACTGTGCTAGTGACTTATTAACTACCGGCAGGTCCTGGTGAGAGTCTACATTGGTATCGCCATGGCCGGGAAAATGTTTCGCGCAAGCCATTACACCATTTTGCTGCAAGGCATGCATATAGGCAATACCCATTGCGGCCACCCTTGTCTTATCCTCGCCAAAGGAGCGGAAATTAATAACGGGGTTCTGCGGATTATTATTTACATCTATATCCGGTGCAAAATCTATGTGCACACCAAGGCGTTTGCATTGATATGCTATGGCGGTAGCCATTTCACGAACCAATGACGTATCGCGGGTAGCGCCCAGCATCATCTGTCGCGGAAAATTCTTTATGCTATCCAGTCGCATACCCAGGCCCCATTCTGCGTCCATGCCTATCAGCAAAGGCACCTGTGCCATGTCCTGGTATTTATTAGTAAGATTAGCTTGCCTGCCTGCACCACCCTGCATGAATATGAGGCCGCCTATCTGGTGATTGGTAAGCAGCTGCGTTATTTTATCTTCATTATAATTTTTGCCGCCAGAGTAGGCTGCCACCATAAATAATTGTCCAATCCTTTCTTCTTCAGTAAGCTTATTGTAAACGCTGTCTACCCATATTTTTTTGTATTGCATTTTTACCTGTGCTTTCAGCAAAGCAGGCATCAACATAAAAATGATCACTAATACAGATAAACATTTGCGGCTGATTGTCATAAGAACAAAAATAACCTTTTTTGCTGCCCGATAACTGATGCGGGTATATCTTACCTTTGCAAAAAAATATTTCTTTAAGTGCCCGACGTAATTCAATTATTATCAGATCATATAGCCAACCAGATTGCCGCAGGAGAGGTGATACAAAGGCCTGCGTCTGCAGTAAAAGAATTACTGGAAAATGCCATAGATGCAGGCGCTACCGAAATACAGCTGGTAATAAAAGATGCCGGCAAAGAGCTGCTGCAGGTAATAGACAATGGTAAAGGCATGAGCGCCACGGATGCACGCATGAGCTTTGAACGCCATGCAACATCCAAGATACGCAGCATCAACGACCTGTTCACTATAAAGACTATGGGCTTTCGTGGTGAGGCGCTGGCATCAATAGCTGCCGTGGCACAGGTGGAAATGAAGACTTGTCTTACTGCCGCAGAAGTGGGTACACGCATAGTAATAGAGGGTACAGATGTAAAGCTGCAGGAAGCATGTGCAACACCTGTGGGTACAAACATAATGGTGAAGAACCTGTTTTATAACGTACCCGCCCGCAGGCATTTTCTGAAAAGCAATACAACAGAATTCCGTCATATACTGGATGAGTTTACGCGCATAGCGCTTGCTTACCCTAAGATTGCTTTCAGGTTGTGGAACAATGGCACCGAGCAATATCACCTGGAAGCAGGCAATCTGAAAACGCGCGTTGTAGCGCTGCTGGGCAGCTCATACGAGAAGAACCTGGTGCCTGTAGAAGAGCAGGCCGACATACTGAATATAAATGGATTCATAGGTAAGCCAGAGGCTGCTACCCGCACACGTGGGATGCAATTCTTTTTTATCAATAACCGCTTTATACGCAACCCCTATCTGCACCATGCGGTGGTACAGGCATATGAGGGGCTGATAGAAAAAGAAGCATTCCCTTTCTATGTGCTCTTCCTGGAGATTGACCCGGCAAGGGTGGATGTAAATGTGCACCCTACCAAGCAGGAGGTAAAATTTGAAGATGACCGATTAATGTATGCCTACCTGAATGCTGCTGTAAAGCATGCCCTGGCCAGGTACAATATTGCACCATCTATTGACTTCACTTTAAATCCCGAGATACAGCACCTGCCTTCGGTACAACTGCCGGTGACAGAAGAACAAAAAGAGAGCACACAAAAAGGTTACCTCTTCAATACCTTCAGCAATAAGAACCAAGCCCATGTGGTGGAACGAAAAGACAGCCTGAAACACTGGAAAGACCTTTACTCAATAGCGAAAACCATACCTTCTGAACCACAAAATATACCTGCACAGCAGGGCACACTACATAGCGAAAACAGTACAGTATCTGCAGCCAATAATATACTGCTGGTACAAGGTGCCATGCTGGTAACTACCGTTAAATCGGGACTGATGCTGATACATATTCGCCGTGCGCAGGAGCGTATATGGTATGAGCGTATGCTGGAAGAATGGAATAATGGCAGTACACCATCGCAACAGTTGCTGTTCCCATCATCTTACGAATTGCCGCCAAATGATGCACTGCTGCTAAACGAAGTATTGCCCGACCTGGCACGTATAGGTTTTGACATAGCGCCCTTCGGGCCAAACACTTTTGCCGTGCAGGGTGTACCAGCTGAGCTGCCGGCCGGCGAGGAAAAAAATGTGCTGGATGAAGTGGTGGACCAGCTGAAACATGAATCATCTGACGCACTGGCCAGCCGTAGCGACCGCCTGCTTATAAACATGGCACGCCGCCTTTCCCGCAACAAACACGCCATACAGCAACCCGAAGGGCAACAGGCCCTGATAGATGAGCTTTTTGCCTGCTCGCAACCGGAATACACGCCTGACGGCAAAAAGGTATTCATGATGATACGCAAAGAAGAATTGGATAATATGTTGGGCTAATGATTGATTTTAATCATATAGCCTCGGCGTATTTTTCGTAACTTTGCAGCCGATTTAATCTAATCTGTTAGCGATTTATGTCAGCACCAAAGTTCTATCCGTTGAAGGTGAAAGAAGTAAGACCCGAAACGGCTGATTGTGTATCTGTTGCATTGGAAGTACCTGAAGAACTGGTAGAAATTTTCAAATTTGCTCCGGGCCAGTACCTTACTTTTCGCAAACACGTGAAAGATGCTGAAGTACGCCGCTCTTATTCCATATGCGCCAGCCCCAATGATAATGAACTGCGTGTAGCTATAAAGAAAGTAGATGAAGGCAAATTCTCCACTTTTGCTAATGAAGCACTAAGACCCGGCGATGTGCTGGACGTAATGCCACCTTTAGGCAAATTCTCTCCAAAGGTTTCTGCTACGCATAAGGAATATCTTGCGTTTGTAGCCGGCAGCGGTATAACGCCTGTTATGAGCATAATGAAAACTGTACTGGAGAATGAACCGGATAGCAGCTTCACCCTCGTATACGGCAACCGCAGCCGCAACACTATTATCTTTCGCGAAGCTATAGAGGCCTTGAAGAATAAATATATGCAGCGCGTGCGCGTATTTCATGTATTGAGCCGCGAGCATATGGATGTATCGCTGTTCAATGGACGCATCACTGCACAGAAGTGTAAAGAGTTCTGTGACACACTGATAAATATTAACGACATAGATGAAGCCTTTATTTGCGGGCCTGAAGAAATGATACTTTCAGTACGCGAACAGCTTGTAGAACTGGGTATGCCTGCCAATCATGTGCACATAGAGTTATTCACTTCGCCCGACCAGCCTAAAGCATCTCACGAAAAATGGGTTTCTTCTCATGCTGAAGATAAAGGCGAGTTTAAGAGCAAGGTTTCTATAACGTTGGACGGTACAACCTTCGAAATGGAGCTGGCCTATAATGGTGAAAGTATACTGGATGCTGCCCTGAGACAAGGCGCAGATCTTCCTTATGCATGTAAGGGCGGCGTATGCTGCACTTGTCGGGCATTAGTGGTGAGTGGCGAAGTGGATATGGAGGTTAACTATGCGCTGGATCACGATGAAATTGAAAAAGGCTTTGTGCTTACCTGCCAATCGCACCCGAAGACGGAACGTGTGGTGATCGATTTTGACGCCCGATAAATGGCTACCAGTCTTTACGACGCATTTGCTTTTTTTCAGCCTCTTTACGCTTGCTTTGCAGGCGTTTTTCTTTTGCGGCTTTCGATATTCTCGTTACCTTTCTTTTGCGGGGCACTATAAGGCTCTTTGCTACCAGCTCCTGCAGCTTCTTTAATGCCAATTGTTTATTCTCAAGCTGCGAGCGTGTTTCGCTGCTGCGCACTACTACACAGCCATCCTTATTTATCCGGCTGGCCAGCTTTATTTCAATGAGCGCCTTTTCTTCTTCACTTGCAGCAAACGACTGGCGAAATGGCCATAGTGCCTCCACCATTGTCTCTACCTTATTCACATTTTGCCCGCCTTTGCCGCCACTACGTGCCGTTTTATAAAACACTTCGGCAGAAAAATCTTCCATAGTAACGCAAAAGTATTGCAAGTCAATAATACGGCACACTTCTTTTTATTATATTTAATACGCAAAAGAAAATGCAGTAATGAGTACAGCGCAGGGGCCGACCGAAGAAATAAATGACCCGGAGGCACAGAATGATGAGCAAATGCACCGAAAGGCATTGCTGGAAAAAATTATTTCTGCGGAAAGGAACAGCAGTAAAATACGCCTTGCTGTTATCCTGGTAAACGTTGCTTTATTTTTTATTTATAAAAGTCCGGGCACTATTCCAGTTCTTGCCTATAGCCTGGTGGTAGTCGTTCTTTTATATGGCTTTTATATAGCGCTTACAAAACCATTTAAGGCTGAAAAGGTAAAACTGGTAAGCGCACTCACCTATACCGGGGATGTGTTTTTTACTACCATATGGATATATGCCACTGGCTGCTGGAATTCCCCCTTCTATATCATTTATTATGTGTCTATTATTGCCGTTGCATTTCGATATAACACCCGTACTGTAATACTGACAGCAGGGCTATATACGTTATGCTATGGGGCCTTACTGCTGGCGGTCAATCAATTGTACGACCATCTTCCCGAAGCACTTTTCCGCTGTGCTTATATTTTCATATGCGGCTACTTCTGCACTATGATAACAAGGGAAACTTATCTGCAGACACAGGAAAAACTGAAGTTGAAACAATTAGCCGAAGAATTGAAGGAAACAGAAGCGGAGCTACGCAAAAAATCAAATGCGCTAAAAGGGATAAATGATGAGCTGGAGGTGATGGTAGAAGAACGTACTATGGAACTTCAGCTGACCGTTAACCGATTTAAGCAATTGATAGATTCTGTACCGCTTATAGCCTGGACCAGCGACCCCGAGGGAAATACAACTTACCGGAACATTGCTTTTAATGATTTTGTAGGGGATATAGCGCTGGATAATGATATAGAAAAATTCATACATCCGGATGATACAAAAAAGGTATTGGAACTGTGGGGCAAAGTACAAGGCAGCGGCGAACCCATGGAGCTGGAATACCGCTGGAAGCGCCATGATGGCACTTATGTGTGGATGCTGGCGCGCGTCATATGCATTCGCAATGAAAAGAATGAGATTATACTATGGTTGGGCACAGCCACAGATATTAATGAGCAAAAGAAGCTGCTGGAACAGAAAGACCAATTCATTGGTGTAGCATCGCATGAACTTAAGACGCCGCTAACGAGTGTAAAAGCATATGCACAGTTGGTAGATCACGCATTAAGCGCTGATGAATACGAAGGTGCGAAGATCTTTATTAAAAAGACTTACCTATACATAGGCAGGATGGAGCAGCTGATAAAAGACCTCCTGGACGTATCGCGCATACAGGCTGGCAAAATGTCTTACCACATGAGCGAGTTCGAGTTTACAGAGTTTGCCCGGGAAGCCATAAATGATATAAAGCAGCTGAATCCCGGTTACAATATACAATTGCGTTATAGTGCGCCGGTAACCGCATATGGCGATAAGCAGCGCATAGAGCAGGTATTTGATAATCTTGTCTCAAATGCTATTAAGTATTCGAAGAACGAAAAGGATATAGAGGTAAGCGTGTTGAAAGAGTACAAATCGCTTCACGTGATAGTAAAAGATAAAGGCCCCGGAATACCAAAGGAAAATGTGGGCCGAATATTCGACCGTTTTTATCGCGTGAATGAAGATACACCTGTATCAGGTTTGGGCTTAGGCCTGTTCATTGTGAAAGAAATCATCACCCGTCACGATGGAGAGATATGGGTAGAAAGCGAGCCGGGCAAAGGCACGGCAATTCATTTTACCCTGCCTTATAAGCCACCCGCTGTTTAAAATTTAAAGGTCTTCTTCTTCCTCGTCGTCATCGCCAAAGCTGCCCAGGCTCATGTTCATCATGCTGCCCAGTATGTCGCCAAAAGCAAAGCCGCCGGCATCCACACCTTTCTTGCTAATGAGCGAGAACTCTGAAATGCCATGCAACAGGAATTCCATAAGCAATGCAACTTCAGTTTCGTCAGACGAAGGATAGAATTGTTTTACCGCTGCATACAAACCATCTACCTGGTATAGCTTTTCGCGGTAGCCCTCGTCAGTAGCATCCTGCAATAACAATAGGTCATTGCCTCTGCCAAACCAATCTATTACCGGCTGGTAAGGATTATTAACAGGTTTCGATTTGCGATTCTGTGGCTCACGTGTGCTTTTTTTGAAAGACTGAGGATCAGGGAAGTATTGAGTGAAAAGTGTTCTTATACCTTGTCCTATCAGGCGGTATGCTACATTCATCGGACCTTCCTGTTCACCCTCATACACCAGCTCTATTTTACCGGTGATGGATGGAATAATGCCAATAAAGTCTGCAATGCGTACAATAGTCTTTGGATGACCTTCCCGCAGTGCACGACGCTCTGCTGTACTTACCAGGTTCTCAAAAGCAGATATGGTAAGCCTTGCAGACACCCCGCTTTTCTGGTCCACATATTCACTTTTGCGTGCTTCCATAGCTATTTCTTCTATCAGCATGCGGCACAGTTCCGGCATTTCTACCCGCTTCATTTGTTCCTCCAGCACACGTGCTTCCTGTGCAGTAATGGCGCGGGACACGGCTACTGTTTTAGGGTAATGTGTTACTATCTGGCTTTCTATGCGGTCCTTAAGCGGCGTTACAATACTGCCACGATTGGTATAGTCTTCCGGGTTGGCAGTAAATACAAATAGTATGTCAAGCGGCAAGCGCAACTTGAAGCCGCGTATTTGTATATCACCCTCCTGCAGTATGTTGAACAGGGAAACTTGTATGCGCGCCTGCAAATCGGGTAATTCGTTTATTACAAATATTCCTCGGTGTGAGCGCGGTATGATACCATAGTGTATCACATTTTCATCAGCAAAGCTCAGGCGCAGGTTCGCTGCCTTTATTGGGTCCACATCACCTATCAGGTCTGCAACCGAAACATCAGGCGTAGCCAGTTTTTCGCCATAGCGTTCACTTCTATGCCACCAGCTAATGGGTGTCGCATCGCCCAGCTCTTCCAATTGTTTTCTTGCGTACAACGATATTGGCTGAAACGGATCGTCATTTATTTCGCTGCCTTCTATTATAGGTATCCATTCATCCAGCAGGTTCACCATTTCGCGCGCCATGCGTGTCTTTGCCTGCCCGCGCAGGCCCAGGAACAGGATATTGTGCTTTGATAATAATGCCCGTTCTACGTCCGGTATCACAGAATCTTCATAGCCCAATATATCGGGGAAAGGATTTTGTTTTTGCTGTATTGCTTTGATCAGGTTTTGCCTTATTTCTTCCTTTACTGTCTTAGGCTGGTAACCACTCTTCTTTAGTTCGCCAAGTGTCTTTATCGTCGGTTGATCCATAAGTTGTTTTGTTTCTGAAATGTATGTACGCTGTATAAAGTTAGGGGAACTACCGCTTAGGAAATAAATAGTATTTAGATACAGATATAAATAGTATCAATAAGCGTTAGTTCTGATAGCCTTCGTCTGCTCCGCGGGCGTCGTCATTCTTCTTTTCTGCCGGTATGCCGTGTGCATAGTCGCCTTTTTCTATTATATCGTCCAGCTCTTTTATGCGCGCAGGTGGCACGTCTAGCTGAGACATGCGCACATCATAGCCCGTTTCATTGTCGCTTGACATCCAGGTGCCTGTATATGTCTTGCCCTTCAGCTTCAGGTCCATGCCACCAATAGGTGGGTCTTCCGTAAACTCCCATGTACTATCGGGCTTCATCTCCACATCTAGCTTTATATAGTCCTCCTGGTCGCCAAATTTATAAATGGCCTCCCACGAGCATACACCACCCGGGCAATTGCCTTTTATATAGCGCACATACAGCTTCACCTTAATATCGTTATCAAATGTACCAACGTAATATTTCCTGTCCATTACCTCTTTGCGCACCTTCTTATCGTCATCGTCATCGCCCATGCTCACCATCAGGGGATTATTGGCCATTGCCTGTTTCTGCGCTTCTTTCTTTTTCTGTGCCTCAGACGCGGCAAGCTCATCTTCAGTAACACCCATATCCTGGAGTCGCTGCTTTCTTCTGCGTTCTGCAAATTCTTTTGCCAGGTATTCATCTAATGTATTAGCAGGAAGAATATTTATTATTTGTCCGCCATACCAGTAGTTATCCATATTCTGCATCTCATTTACAGCTATGCAATATGTTTTGCGGTTCAGCATATCTTCCACAAATATGAAGCCCCTGAAGCGAAGCGGTGAAATAAGTTCGTAGCCCACCATATCGCGGGTTAGTTTTATTTTCTTCAGCTCATAGCGCAGCAATACTATATCATGCCAGTGAATGCCGGAATCATTTCCTTTATTCACTACATAAAAAAAGCTCTTATTTATAAGCGGATTAAAATAAGGATCGAACTGCTGTACTTTTTCAGGATGCTGGCGCAGATGGTTTATCTCTTCGCTGGTTTTCTCATCTATCGGTTTGTACTCTATTACTTTTTTCCAAAGTGTATCAAAATCAGGAAAGTAAGTAGAATAAGTAATGGTGTCCTGGTACATCAGGCTATTGAGCAGATCGCCTACCAGCAGCGCCTCCGATTGGGGCGGCCCTTTTGCCTGCTTTTTGTCCTTGGTCCTTGCATATACATTACTGCATAACAGTAGCAAACACAATATGTATACAGGTACGCGCTTCATATGTACAAATCAACCGGGGAGAGACAAATAAAGATAACAAATCATTCCCTTAAGTAAACGAAAAATGCACTTGCTGTCTACGTATTTATAAAAACGCTAACACTTTCTCAGGAGGGCGCGCCACAATGGCTTTATCGCCCTTTTCCACTATGGGGCGCTCAATGAGTATGGGATTTTGAGCCAATATTCTCAGCCAGTCTTTCTCGGTAAGCTGCTGATCCTTAAACTGTTCCTGGTATAATGGTTCTCCTTTACGCACCAGTTCAGAGGCTTTCATGCCCAGCTTTTTCAGTAAGGCTCGTAATTCTTTTTGATTCAAGGGATCGGTTAGATACCAGCGCACCTCAAAAGGGATGTTTTGTTCCTGCAGTATTTCCAGTGCACCCCTGCTTTTGCTGCAACGGCCATTGTGGTATATAATAATATCACTCATTTAGAATACCATTTCCTTTACATCATCTGCTATTGTAAGTTTGCCTGCAGTTTTTGTTTTTATTTCATCTATAGTTACACCTGGTGCATACTCAAGACAACGGAAGCCATCTGCTGTAACTTCAAAAACGCCAAGGTCGCTTACTATTTTCTTTACACAGCCAACGCCTGTTAGTGGTAAAGTGCATTTGGGTAAAAGTTTGCTTTCGCCTTTAGGATTGGTATGTTGCATAGCCACTATTATATTCTGGGCAGCAGCAACCAGGTCCATGGCGCCACCCATACCTTTTACCATTTTACCCGGTATCTTCCAGTTAGCTATATCGCCTTTCTCCGATACTTCCATAGCGCCCAATACAGTCAGATCTACTTTGCCCGAACGTATCATACCAAAGCTCATTGCACTGTCAAAGAACACAGAGCCCGGCAGCGTGGTGATGGTTTGCTTGCCGGCGTTTATCAGGTCCGGGTCTTCTTCACCTTCAAAAGGGAATGGGCCCATACCCAGCAATCCGTTCTCACTTTGCAATACTACTTCCACGCCTTGTGGTATATAGTTAGCCACCAGTGTAGGTATGCCTATACCCAGGTTCACATAGTAACCATCTTTTAGTTCTTTCGCTATGCGCTGTGCTATTTGTTCTTTATTTAAAGCCATGTTTTTTCAATTTCATTAATGAATTACTTGGAATCACATTCCACCACATTGTCGCTTTGCCGCATTAATTTATTTTTTCCTCACGGTCCGCTGCTCTATTCTCTTTTCAAAGTTTGCTCCTTTAAATATTCTGTTTACATATATGCCCGGCACATGAATATTGTTGGGGTCCAGCTCACCTGGCGCTACCAGCTCTTCTACTTCAGCTATAGTTATCTTACCCGCCATTGCCATCATGGGGTTGAAGTTGCGCGCGGTCTCTTTAAATACGAGATTACCTTGTGTATCGCCCTTCCATGCTTTTACTATAGCAAAATCTGAATCAAAAGCATGTTCAAGCAGGTAGTTCTTACCATTAAAGTTGCGTACTTCTTTTCCTTCTGCCACTTCCGTACCATAGCCTGCCAGCACATACACAGCGGGCATACCATAGCCCGTTGCCATGCAGCGTGTAGCCAATGTGCCCTGTGGTATCAATTCCACTTCCAACTCGCCGCTTAGCAGCTGGCGTTCAAACTCTGCATTCTCACCAACGTAAGAGGCGATCATCTTTTTCACCTGCTTCTTCTTCAGCAAAAGACCGATACCAAAATCATCAACGCCTGCATTGTTTGAAATGCAGGTAAGGTTATTTATGTTTTTGCGCACCAGAGCTGCAATGCAATTCTCTGGTATGCCGCAAAGGCCAAAGCCGCCAAGCATTAGCGTAGCACCTGAAGGAATATCTTTTATTGCTTCATCTGCGTTGGCAACCACTTTACTCAATCCCATGTCGTCTGAAAATTTGCGCTAAATTAAGAAAGCTTTGGAGATGTGCATACGCTGCACATTACTGTAATATGTATTAATATCGCTCCCACCAGCGTGAGATATGTTCTTCGCCCGTTACGTCCGAAGGTATACCCGGTTCCGGTACAAACAGATTTATACCCTTTTCCTGCGCATGTTTTAGCAATAGTTCTATTGGTTCTTTCCAGGCGTGCAATGCCAGATTGAAGGTGCCCCAGTGTATAGGCATCATTTGTTTTGCATTTAGCATCAGCATTGCGTCTGTGGCATTGGATGGCCCCATATGTATATCGGCCCAGCTTTTATTATAGGCTCCTATTTCCAACATCGCAATATCAAACGGACCATATGCGTCACCTATATCTTTAAACCCCGGAAAGATACCGGAGTCCGCGCCAAAGAACACATTATTGTCTTGTCCTTTTATCACAAATGCACTCCACAGTGTTTCATTTCTGTTGAACATGCTGCGACCCGAAAAATGGCGAGCAGGAACTGCAGTAAGTTTTATTTTATCAGCAATGGTCACCGTATTCGTCCAGTCCATAGCTGTAATGCGGCTGGCATCAATGCCCCATTTCACAAGGTGTGCGCCTACACCTAACGAACAATAAAAAGACACTTGCTTGTTAGCAAAGTATTTCATCACTTCCTTATCCAGATGATCATAATGATCGTGTGAAAGAATGATTGCATCCAGCGGCGGCAGATCGTTCAGTGCAATTGGTGCATCATAAAAACGCTTAGGTCCTGCAAAGGAAAAAGGCGATGCACGTTGCGCCCACACAGGGTCAGTAAGTAACTTCACGCCATCTATCTCTATCAGCAAACTGCTATGTCCTATCAGTGTTACACGCAGTCCGCTGTCAGGCACGGTGTTGTAAATATTGATATCTGTTTTAAACGGGCCTATTTTATTTTTAGGTTCACCTGCAGATCCCTCCTTTATATACCGCCAAAGCACACGCCACATCTTGTCCGTCATCATCTCGGTAGGTACCGGGTTCTGAAATTTCTTACCCTCTTTTTTTGAATGCTTCAGATAGCTCATTCCTAATGAATTATAACTCAAAAGAACGTCATTGTGCAATATCAGCGAAAAGAAATATTTTCAGTAAGTTTAATTTCGGGCATAAGATTTGCATTTTAACATTTACTTTGATTACTAAACCATTTACTATGCGCATTACTGTTACCCATATTAGCCTTGCGGCCTTACTATGTTTTACTTTGCTAGTCAGCTCATGCGATGAGCGCATGTATTTCCCATCAAGGGCTACCGCTCCCGGACTTAGAGAACAGTTCGACACCAAGCTAGTGCTTTCTCTTAAAG
>Ga0207671_10000733_pt1 | contig 41619 bp, 40 predicted proteins | sample KBSC24metaG_FD_184352 | JGI IMG/M metagenome (GOLD analysis project Ga0207671, IMG submission 184352) | Corn rhizosphere microbial communities from Kellogg Biological Station, Michigan, USA - KBS C2-4 metaG (SPAdes) (version 2) | ecosystem: Host-associated > Plants > Roots > Rhizosphere > Soil...
TTTCTCATCGAGAATTTTCCAGACCTGATCCATGTACGGCAGGATCTGGGCCGCCACCGACATCAGTTCGTCGTAGATCGCCTGCGGCTCAAACTCGCTGAGCCCCATGCCTCGGCGCAGCGCATTGTGGTGCTGCAGCAGCCGTTCGATCTTGGCCATCAATGTATCGGGCTCGGAAAGGTCGATCAGCCGGATCGCCCGGCGCCCCACCTTGTCCTCATAGGCTGGCCCGATGCCGCGTCGCGTCGTGCCGATTCTGAGGCCCGAATTGCCGCTCTCGCGGATACCGTCGAGTTCGCGGTGCAGGGCCAGAATCAGCGGCGCGTTCTCGGCAATGCGCAGCGTCTCGGGGGTGACCTTTACCCCCTGCCCGGCGAGCTTCTCCATCTCGGCGACGAAATGGTGCGGATCGACGACCACGCCGTTGCCGACGACGCTGAGCTTGCCGCGCACCACGCCGGAGGGCAGCAGGCTAAGCTTGTAGCTAACCCCATCGATAACGAGCGTGTGGCCCGCATTGTGCCCACCCTGATAGCGCACCACCACATCGGCACGTTCGGAGAGCCAATCGACGATCTTGCCCTTGCCCTCGTCGCCCCACTGTGCGCCGACCACCACCACGTTCGCCATGTTCTCTTCAGGTCCTGAATCCGGCCGCGCAGGTTCGGCTCGCGTCTCCCCCACCCGGCGGAAGCGCTGCTAATGCCGATCCGGCAAACTCGCGGCGTCGTTGATCCCATGCGGGCAAACCGCGAATATTTGCGGTTTGTGCAGTTTGCGATTGCTGATAAGTCCCGCGAGGGTCGAGCACAAGAGGCAGTTTTGGCTGACGTTAAGGCGATTGACGCCGAACACCGCACCGGTTTTGCCGCTTTTCTCGCCCATCCCTACCTGCTGTTGACCCTGGCGCCGCTGTTCTGGGGCGGCAATATGGTGGCCGCCAAGCTCGCCGTCGGCGTCGTGCCGCCCTATGTGTTGCTGTTCGCGCGCTTCGTTGCCGCGATGCTGATCGTCGCCCCGTTCAGCCTGCCGCACCTGAAGCGCGACTGGCCGGCGCTCAAAGCGTCGTGGGGCTGGCTCCTCTTCTACGGCGCCATCGGCTTTGCTGCCTTCAACGCCTGCCTTTATGCCGCGGCCAACTACACCACAGCCATCAATTCCTCGATCGAACAGGCCTCGATCCCTGTCTTCGTGCTCATCGCTAATTTTTTGATTTTTCGCGTCCGCGGAAAACCGCTGCAGATCGTCGGCGTTGTCATCACCATCATCGGCGTGATGCTGGTCGCAACGCACGGCAATCTGGAAACCATCACGACCTTCACCTTCAACGTCGGCGACCTCCTGGTGCTGCTCGCCTGCCTGATCTACGCCGCCTATACGCTGACGCTGCGATATCGGCCGAAAGCTCATTGGTTGAGCTTCCTCGGCGCCACAATGGTCGGCGCGGTCATCGGCGCGGTGTTCTTCCTGCTGGTGCTGGGCGGCGGTTTTGGCACGCTATCGGCGCTGGCGACCACCAGCCCTGAAGGCTGGGCCATCATAGCCTACGTTGCGGTGCTGCCCTCGCTGCTGTCGCAGCTCTTCTTCGCGCAAGGCGTCGAAAAAATCGGCGCCAACCGAGCAAGCCTCTTTAACAACCTCATCCCGGTCTTCGGCACGATTTTGTCGGTACTGCTGCTTCGCGAAACGCTTGAACCCTACCACTTCATCGCCGCCGCCATCGTCGTCGCCGGCATCGTGCTGGCCGAGTTTTCGGCGCGGCGGGCGTAGAAACGAAAAGGCCGGCGCGAGCGCCGGCCTTCAACCTGAATCTGCCCAAGCTAGAACGTCAGCGTCTTCGCCTGATGTACGCCCGGCAGCGTGGTGATCTGCTTGAGCTGCTTATCCTCCAGCGTACCGTCGATCGAGAGCAGCGCGATGGCGTCACCGCCCACTTCGGCACGACCGAGGTTGAAGTTGGCGATGTTGATGCCGAGCGTCCCGAGCAGCGTACCGAGCCGCCCGATATGGCCCGGCTTATCCTCATTGGTCACGTAGAGCATCGAGGGCGTCAGCTCCGCCTCCATGTTGATGCCCTTGACCTGGATCACGCGCGGCTTGCCGTTCGAGAACACTGTGCCGGCAACACCCCGCGTCTGTTCCGCCGTCGTCACCGTCAAGCGGATGTAGTTCTCGTATGCGCCCTGCTGCTCGCGGTTGATGGTTTCAACCGCAATGCCGCGATCCTTGGCGATCTGCGGCGCCGAAACCATGTTGACGTCCTGCAGAGAGGGCTTCAGCACAGCCGCCAGTGCCGCCGCCACCATCGGCTTGGTGTTGAGCGAGGACACCGCGCCCTCGAACTCGATGCGGATGGCGGTGATCGGCGCTTCGGTGAGTTGCCCGGCGAACGAGCCCAGCGCCTCGGCGAGCTTGACGAACGGAGTCAGCCGCGGCGCCTCTTCCGCCGAGATCGACGGGAAGTTGAGCGCATTGGTGATCTCACCGGTCATCAGATAGGCCGAAATCTGCTCCGCCACCTGCAGGGCCACATTCTCCTGTGCCTCGGTCGTGGAAGCGCCAAGATGCGGCGTCGCGATGAAGTTGGGCAGCTCGAACAACGGATTGGCGGTCGCCGGCTCTTCGACGAAGACGTCGAACGCGGCACCGGCGATCTTGCCGGACTTGAGCCCATCATGCAGCGCGGTCTCATCGACAAGGCCGCCGCGCGCGCAATTGATGATGCGGACGCCATCCTTCATCTTAGCAATGGCTTCCGCGGAGATGATGTTCTTGGTCGCATCGATCAGCGGCGTATGCAGCGTGATGAAGTCGGCGCGGCGCAGCAGCTCATCGAGCTCGACTTTTTCCACGCCGAGATTCTGCGCACGCTCAGGCGTGAGGAACGGATCGTACGCGATGACCTTCATCCGAAGGCCCACGGCACGATCGGCGACGATCGAACCGATATTGCCGGCCCCGATGATGCCAAGCACTTTGCTGGTCACCTCGACACCCATAAAGCGGTTCTTCTCCCACTTCCCGGCACGGGTGGAGGCATCGGCCTCGGGGATTTGCCGCGCCAGTGACAGCATCAGCGAAATGGCATGCTCGGCCGTGGTGATGGAGTTGCCGAAGGGCGTATTCATCACGATGATGCCCTTCTTCGTCGCCGCCGGAATGTCGACATTGTCGACCCCGATGCCAGCCCGGCCGATCACCTTTAGGTTGGTCGCCGCGGCGATGATCTTCTCGGTGATCTTGCTCGCCGAACGAATGGCGAGGCCGTCATACTGGCCGATCACTTCGAGCAGCTTGTCTTTGTCCTTGCCGAGGTCCGGCAGGTAGTCGACGTCGACGCCGTTGTCCTTGAAGATCTGGACGGCGGTCTTGGAGAGTTTATCTGAAACGAGAACCTTGGGCATTTGCATCCCTCCGGGATGAGCGAATAGCGAATGGGGAGTAGCGAATAGGAAAGTTGCGCTAGCGAAGGCGAGTGGGAGCGGCGAAATTGCTATTCGCTATTCACCACTCACTATTCGCTCGGGACTTAGGCTGCGGCGGCTGTCGGCAGCGCAGCCTTCTCAGCCGCGAATGCGTAGTCCAGCCACGGCACCAACGCGGTCAGGTCCGACGTTTCAACCGTCGAGCCGGCCCAGATGCGAAGGCCGGTCGGCGCATCGCGATAACCACCGATGTCATAGGCAACGCCGGCCTTGTCGAGCCGCGAGACGATGGCTTTGGCGAACGCCGCCTGCTTCTCGTCGTCAAGCGCCGCGATCGCCTTATCCTTGATCACAAGGCAGACGGACGTGTTCGAGCGAGTCTCGGGCTTTTCGGCGAGGAACGCCGCCCAATCCGACTTCGCGACCCAGTCCGACAGCACCTTGAAGTTCGCGTCGGCGCGGGCCTGCATGCCCTTGAGGCCGCCGACTGTTTTGCCCCACTCCATCGAGTCGACCGCATCCTCGATGCACAGCATCGAAACGGTGTTGATCGTCGCGCCCTCAAAGATGTCGGCCATCAGCTTGCCGCCCTTGGTGAGGCGGAAAATCTTCGGCAGCGGCCAAGCTGGCTTATAGGTTTCGAGCCGCTCGACAGCACGCGGCGACAGGATGAGAATGCCATGCGCGGCTTCGCCGCCCAGCGCCTTCTGCCAGGAGAAGGTGACAACGTCGAGCTTCTGGAAATCGAGGTTTTGGGCAAAGGCGGCCGAGGTCGCGTCGCAGATCGTGAGGCCTTTGCGATCGGCCTTGATCCAGTCTGCATTCGGCACGCGTACGCCCGACGTCGTGCCGTTCCAGGTGAACACCACATCGTGGTCAAAATCGACCTGCGCGAGATCGGGAAGCTGCCCGTAGGGCGCGGTGATTGTCCGCGCGTCAGCGAGCTTGAGCTGCTTGGCGACATCCGTCACCCAGCCCTCGCCGAAGGATTCCCAGGCCAGCATGTCGACCGGCCGCGCGCCGAGCATCGACCAGAGCGCCATCTCGACGGCGCCGGTATCGGAGGCCGGCACGATGCCTATGAGGTAATCCGCCGGCACTTCGAGCAGTTCGCGGGTCAGCGCGATGGCCTTCTCGATGCGGGCCTTGGCGGGCTTGGCACGGTGCGAGCGGCCGACGAGCGCCTTCGACAGCGCGTCAACCGTCCAGCCAGGACGCTTTGCACACGGACCTGATGAAAAATTTGGATTAGCCGGTTTAACCGCCGGTGCGGTGAGCTGTTCAGCCATGAGCGACCCTCCCAGGTCGAAAGTCTCACGTTAGGGTGAGATGTCCTGAGGCGGGAGATATGCCCGAACGAGGGGTGTCGTCAATAGGGAGTCGGGCGCGTCATTTTGTCGAGGTAAACGCGCGCTTGCTCTCGCAAGCGTCAGGCCCGTGCCTTGCGGCCCTGCCGCACATCGGCGCCGATCACCTCGCGCACATTCTTGACGCCGTCGCGTTCGAGGAGCTGGCTGAGACCGGTGGTGATGCGCGAAACGACGCCCGGTCCTTCATAGATCAGTGCCGTCAGCACCTGCACCAGCGAGGCGCCGAGCTTGAGCTTGGCGTAGGCATCCTTGGCCGTGAACACGCCGCCCGAGCCGACGATCGCGTAGCGCTTCTGGTCCATCCGTCGATATGTTTCACGGATGCACTCGTCGGCGAGCGGCGCGAACGGCTTGCCCGAAACCGCGCCCGGCATCTTCTCCCAGACCGCGTGCGGCGTCGTCAGCGTTCTCGGTTTGCCCGGCGGCAGGTTGTACATGAAGCCTGAAATGAAGCGGTGCGGCTCGGCCGCTTCGAGCAGCCGCTCGATCGTGCCGATCCCGCCAAGCGGTGAGATTTTGAGGAACACCGGAAGCCCGAACTCCGCTTCACCGAGCGCCGAGAGGCAGGCATCCAGATGCGCCCGGTCGGCGAAGAAATCACGGCCGTCGGCGGTATTGGGGCAGCTCAGATTGAACATCAGATACGAGGCGAGGTTTTTGAATTTTCGCCCGGCCTCGACATACTCCTCGATAATCGCATCGGCTGTCTCGCACGGCCCGCCAGCCCCCCGATTGGTCTTCACCAGATTGACCCCGAGCGGCACCGGCAATCGCAGCCCGCCGATCCGGCGGCCAATCACTGAGGCCCCATCATTAGGCAGGCCATAGGCGACGACGATCGCCTTGTCCTGCGGCAAACGGAACAGCCGCGGTTTTGGATTACCGTCAGAGGGATCGACCGACACCGAACCGATCTCGAGCGCGCCAAAACCGAGTCCCGCCAACATTCCGAGCGCCGTGCCGCTCTTGTCGAACCCGGCGGCAAGGCCGATCGGATTGCCGAAATGCAGGCCGGCGATATCGATGGCGAGCCGCGGATCGTCATGGGCGGAAAGCCCGCGCAGCGCCCCACCGGCCCAGGCGAACGCCGCCCCCGTTGCCAACGCCATCCGATGCGCCCGCTCGGGATCGATCTGAAACGCCAGCGGCCGGACGACTGTCGTATAAAGGCCCACCTCTTACGCCCTTCCGTTAGTTGTGCACCCCGCCGTCGATGATCAGCGCCTGGCCGGTCATGAACGAGGATTCGTCCGAAGCGAGGTAGACGTAGAGCGGCGCGATCTCGCGCGGCTGCGACTGCCGCTGTAGCGGCACTTCGCGCTTGACCAGTTCGTCCTGCACTTTGCGGCCGCCCATCCGGTCGATCGCCGGCTGATTGAAGGTGGTGTCGACCCAGCCCGGGCAGATCGTGTTGACGCGGATGTTCTCGGCACCCAGTTCGCGCGCCAGCGCATTGCCGAACAGCACCGACGCGCCCTTGCTCGCGCTGTAGCCGACGAGCCCCGGCGCCCCACGCACGCCGGCAGCCGAGGCCATGTTGACGATCGAACCCTTGCCGGCTTTGCGCATATGCGGAATGGCGTATTTCGCGCCGAGAAACTGCGCCCGCGCATTCACCGAAAACATCAGGTCCCACTTCTCGACTGTGAAATCGGTAAGGTCGCCGGCGATCTGCACGCCGGCGTTCTGGCAGAGCACGTCGAGCCCGCCGAGCCAGCTCACGCCGACCTCGATGAGATCGCGGATCGAGTTTTCCTGCGTCAGATCGACCTTGATAAAATGAGCGCTCGGCCCAAGCTCGGCGGCCGTCGCCGTGCCCTTTTCCGCGTTGATATCGCCGATGACGACCCGCGCTCCCTCGGCGACGAACAGCCGCGCCGCTTCCTTGCCGATATTGTCTGCCGCACCTGTGATGATGATGCGCTTGCCCGCCAGCCGTCCGGCCATGCTTTTCTCCCAAGATTGTGTAGCGCCTCTTCAGCGAGGCTATTCTTTCACCGCGCCGCCCATCAGTCCGGCTGTCACCTGTCGCTGGCCCGCGAGGAGCAGCACAATCGGTGGAATCGAGGCGAGCACCGCCGTCGCCATCACGCTGGTCCAGTCGGTGCCGTGCGTACCGATGAACTGGTAGATTGAGAGCGTGATCGGCACGATCTTCTGCTTGGTCGACATGGTCAGCGCGTAAAGGAAATCCGACCAGGCGAAGAGGAAGCAGAAGAGCCCCGCCGTAATCAGCCCGTTGCGGCTGAGCGGCAGGATCACCCGCATGAACGCCCCCCAATAGCCGGTGCCATCGACCAGCGCCGCCTCGGTCAGGGTCCGCGGCAGCGACACCATGAAGGCGCGCAGCAGCAAGATCGCGAATGGCGTCGACAGGCTGGCGTCGGAGAGGATCAACGCCTGGTAGGTATTGAGCCAGCCGGCGCGGGCGAAGATCGTATAGAGCGAGTTCGCCATCACTACATTGGGGATCATCTGCACGAGCAGCAGCACGAAGATGAAGAACGTCGTGAAGCGCAGCTTGAAGATCACCAGCGCGTAGGCGCAGGGGGCTGCGATAACCAGCGACAAGACAGCCGAGGAGAGCGCGACAAAGCAGCTCGTCAGCAGCGCCGTCCCCTGGCCCGCGATGGCATTCATATAGCCTTCAAGGATTGGTGGATCGGGGAACCAGGACGGGATCGCTGCCAACAGTGCGGTTCGCGGCTGGAACGAGGCGTTGATCATCCAATAGAGCGGGAACAGCACGATGGCCGCGATCAACAGGCCGATCAGCAGTTTCAGCAGATCCCGGGCGAGACTTACGCGATACATGGTCAGACGTCCTCCGCCGCGAGGCTTTTCTTGAACGACCTGAGATAGAACACCGCAAAGCAGAGCGAGATCACGACGAGGATGTTGCCGATCGCCGCGCCATGCCCCCAGTCGAGATTGCGGAACGAGAGCTGGTAGGCATAGGTCGCCAGCGTCTGCGTCGCGTTGGCCGGCCCGCCTGCGGTCAGGATGTAGATCAGGTCAAAAACCTTGACCGTGTAGGTAACCGACAGCGTGAAGACGACGCCGGTGAGCGGCGCCAGCATCGGCAGGATCACCCGCCAGAAGCGTTGCCAGCTCGTCGCGCCATCGAGATGCGCCGCCTCGAGGATCTCCTTGGGCAGCGATTGCAGGCCTGAATAAAACACAGCCATCGAGAACGGGATGCCGACCCAGATATTGGTGATGATCGTCGCCGGCATGGCGTAGTCGACGCTGGTAATCCAGGGGATCGGATCCTGGATGATGTTGAGCGTTTCGAGCAGATAGTTGAGCACGCCGGCATCGAGATCGAAAATCCAGCGGAAGATCGTCGCCGAGACCACGAGCGGCAGCAGCCACGGCACCAGCATCATGGCGCGGATTGCCGTCGAAAACGGAAAGGCGCGCCAGAAGAACAGCGCCAGCCCCATGCCGATCGACATCTGCCCGACAATGGACAGCACGGTGAAGATCGCCGTCCGCTGCAGTGAACTGATGAACAACGGGTCGCTCAGCAGGTCGGTGTAGTTGTCGAAACCGACGAACGGCGCGATGCCCGTCAGGAACGTCCCGACAGTCACGTGCTGCAGGCTCATCTCGAGATTGTAGAAGAGCGGATAGCCGAACATGACGATGAGGAACACGATCGCCGGCGCCATGAAGGTGAAGGGCACCAACCGCCGCCGGAGATTGAACTTGCGCCGGACACGCGTGGTGTCCGGCGCCTTGATCGTATCGACAGTCAAAACCAAGACTCTACTTTCCGGTTGCAGCCGCTTCGGCTTCGTCGAGTGCGGCTTTGGCGTCCTTGGTGCCGAGCAGCACCGCCTGCATCGCCGCCGAGAACGCTGCAGAATATTTTGGATAGGCGATACCGAGCACCGACGTGCGGCTCACGGCGCCCGCCGTCGAGCCGATGAACGGCACCATGTCGGGCACGTCTTTGCGGAACTGATCGAGCACGGAAGCCTTGGACGGCACGTAGTTGCCGCTCTCGGCCCATTTGAGCACGACCGGATCCTGCGCGAGGCAATCGAGGAACGTCTTGGCGTTGCCCTTATCGGCGGTCGCCGACACCGCCCAAGCCTCGCCGCCCACCGGCACCTTCACCTGCTCGCCGGCCTTGGGGGTTGGGATCGAGACGATGTTGTAGTGGATCGACGCCTTCTCGTTGTTCTTGAGATGCCACGAGCCACCGATCATCATGGCGGCGCGGCCGCTGATGAACTGGTCGTTGGCGTCATCGCCGGCCCAGGTGACCACCGACTTCGACACCGAACCGTCCTTGAGCAGGCCGGCAATGTAGTTGAGCGTCTCGACGTTCTGCGGCGAGTTGAGGGTCTGGAAGTCACCGCCATTCGACCAGATGAAGGGCGAGGCGTGGAACGTCCCCTCTTCCGTCGCGACGGCGGGGAACGACAGACCGTAGACGCCCTTGCTCGTCAGCTTCTTGGCGTCTGCCTTGAGCTCTTCCCAGGTCGTCGGCGGATTGGCGATGCCGGCCGCCTTGAACATGTCGGTGTTGTACCAGAGGGCCAGCGTGTTGACGCCGGCCTGCATGGTGTAGTCTTTGCCCTTATACGCGCCGACCTGGATGATCGACGGATTGAAGCCCGTCAGGTCCACGCCGACATCGGTAATCGGCACGATGATGCCGCCATCGGCGAGTTGCGCGGCGTCGGAGTTGTCCATCAGGATCAGGTCGGGCAGCGAGTTGGACGAGGCTGCCTGCAAGACCTTCTGCACCAGCTCCGGATAGGGCACCGCCTGCCGGTCGATGGTGATGCCGGTCTGGTCCGAGCAGACCTTCATCATGTTGTTCATCATGGCGTTGCCGCTCGACTCGGTCGCATAGTCGATCGTGGTCAGCGTCGCGGCCTGGGCAAAGCCCGCCATCGGCAGCGTTGCCGCCAGCGCCGAAACCGACAGCAGCAGCAATCGGCGGCCGATCGGCATCGCGGATTGTCCGCGGTTTGAAGTCATAGTCCCCTCCATTCCCTGTTTAACGTTTCACTGGACTTCGAGGAGCGGCCACATCCCCGGCCGCTCCCCTGAAGCCGTGCCAGACGCATACGCGTCCGGCTTTTTGCACCGGTTCCGGTCTTACTTGCCGGTTGCCGCCGCTTCGGCTTCATCGAGCGCCGCCTTGGCGTCCTTGCTGCCGATCAGCACAGCCTGCAGAGCGGCAGAGAAGGCGGCCGAATATTTCGGATACGCCGTGCCGAGTACCGAGGTGCGGCTCACCGCGCCCGCCGTCGACGAAATGAACGGCGCCATGGTCGGCACGTCCTTTTTGTACTGGTCGAGCACCGCCGGCTTGCCAGGCACATAGTTGCGCGCTTCGGCCCACTGCAGGACCATTGCATCCGAGCCGAGGCAATCGAGGAAGGTCTTGGCCGTCGCCTTGTCGGCAGTTGCCGATACCGACCACACCTCACCGCCAACCGGCACCTTAACCTGTTCGCCAGCCTTGGGCGTCGGGATCGCCACGATGCCGTAGTTAAAACCCTTGACCTGCGAGTTCTGCGGAATGTGCCACGAACCGCCGATCGACATCGCTGCGCGTCCGGCCGCGAACTGGTCGTTGGCATCGTCGCCCGACCACGTCACTGCCGACTTCGACACCGATCCGTCGGCGATCAGCCCGGCCATATACTGCAGCGCCGCGACGTTCTGCGGCGAATTGAGCGTGACGAAATCGCCGCCGTTCGACCAGATGAAGGGCGAAGCGTGGAACGTGCCTTCCTCCGTTGCAACCGCCGGGAAGGCCAACCCGTAGACATCCTTGCTGGTCAGCTTCTTGGCGTCAGCCTTGAGCTCGTCCCAGGTCGTCGGCGGCGTCACGCCGGCCTTGGTCAGCATGTCCTTGTTGTACCAGAGCGCGAGCGTATTGACCGCCGTCTGCAGCGAGTAGTTCTTGCCCTTGTAGTTGCCGATGGCGACGAGCGACGGTGTGAAGGCGCTGGTGTCGACGCCCACATCGGTGAGCGGCACGATGAGGCCGCCATCGGCCAGCGTCGCCACGTCCGAATTGTCCATCATGATGAGATCGGGCAGCGACTGCGAAGTCGCAGCCAGCAGAACTTTCTGGACAAGCTGCGGATAAGGCACGGCCTGCCGGTCGACAGTGATACCGGTCTTGTCGGTGCAGGCCTTGAGCAGCTTCACCATGGCATCGTTGCCGGTAGTCTCGGTGAAGTAGTCGATTTCGGTCAGCGACGCAGCGCGGGCTGCAACCACCGCCGGCGCGCTCAGCGCCAGCGCCGAAACGCCGAGCAGCAAGGCCCGGCCCAGCACCTGTGCGCCCTGCCTGTTGTTGGAATTCCTCATGCTTTCCTCCTGTACGGCCGTTGGCCGATGACTTTTGCGATTGGCTCGCCGTCGAATTTTGGTCGTCTGGCCGTCCTTTTGGACGATCCCGGCTCGATGGCCGTTTCTAGTCTGAGCGGCGTAACTCGGACGCCGGTATTGGCCTCACGGTTCGCGCCAACCGCCTTCGCTCCCACGTCCTGAGGTGGGGAAGGCTCCGCAACGAAAGCGTTGTTCCGTTGTAACCATTTAGTTACAACAGCACGACCGGACCGGTTCCGTCAAGCGGCGCGCCGCCGCAACGCGGGCGACAGATCGCCGCTGTTTTCCCCAAGCCTGCCTTGGCGTCGCCGCCAGCGACGTGGCTCCCACACGAGGCTCGCTTGACAAGGCGCAACGTGCCCACCTACCGTGTAACCGCCCGGTTACTTATCCACATATTTCGTCCGTGAACTAATGCCGAAAAATCGGCTCGCCAGGGCGGCGGCGAGAAGACGTTTCCGGCGCGTGCGCAAGGCGGCTGAGCCCGCTAGAGTAAAGAAAAACACTTTGGGGGTTGGATGACGGACTTTCTCATTCTTGGCGGCGGCTCGGCGGGCTGCGTGCTGGCGGCGCGCCTGACGGAAGATCCGGCCAATCGGGTGACGCTTGTCGAAGCCGGGCCGAGCATCACGCTCGAGACCATGGCACCCCACGTCCGCAGCCGTTACCCCGGCCAGGCCTATCTCGATCCCGGCAACATCTGGTCGAGCCTCACCGCCTATATGGGCGCGCCGCTCGGCAACACCGACAACCGCCAGCCCCGGCGCTACGAACAAGGCCGCCTCCTCGGCGGCGGCTCGGCCGTCAACGCCATGGTCGCCAACCGCGGCGCACCGGGCGACTACGACGAATGGGGCGATCTCGGCGCCGAGGGCTGGAGCTGGGACGCTGCCCTGCCCTATTTCAAAAAGCTCGAACGCGACGTCGATTTCGATGGCGAATATCACGGCAAGACCGGCCCGATCCCAATCCGCCGCATCAAGCCGGACCGCATGTCGCCTTACGTCAAAGCGCTCATGGACACGTTCGAGGCGCAGGGCTTTGCCAAAAAGCCTGACCAGAACGGCAAATGGACTGATGGCGTCTATGTCGGCGCGGTGGCGGTCAGCGATCAGGGCGAACGTGTCCCGACCTCCGTCGCTTACCTCACGCCGGAAGTCCGCAAGCGGCAGAACCTCAATATCCTCACCGCGCATCACGCGCTGCGCCTGACCTCGGCGGGTAACCGCATCACCGGCGCCATCGTAAAGCCGCTCGACGGCGGCCCGGAGAAGACGCTGACCGCCGATGAGGTGATCGTCAGTTCCGGTGCGCTCCACACCCCAGCCCTGCTGATGCGCAGCGGCATCGGCCCCGGCGCCGAGCTGCAAAAGCACGGCATCGCCGTTCTCGCCGCCCGTGCCGGCGTCGGCCAGAATCTCATGGAGCACCCCTCGACCGCAGTCTCCACCTACCTGCCGCCCCACGCGCGCCTCGCCGACCTGACCGAGCACCACGACCACGCGATCCTGCGCTATTCGTCGGGCATCGCCGACGCGCCGGAAGGCGACATGCATATCGCCATGATCGCCCGTTCCGGCTGGCACGCTGTCGGCCAGCGCATCGGCACGCTGTTCATCTGGGTCAACAAAGCCTATTCGCGCGGCTCCGTGGCGCTGAAGTCGCGCGACCCATTCGATGAACCGCTAGTGGACTTCCGGCTGCTTTCCGACTGGCGCGATCTCGAACGGCTTAAGCACGGCTTCCGTACCGGCGCCAAGGGCCTGACCGACCCACGCATGAATGCCATCCGCGAGGTGGTGTTCCCCACCACCTATTCGCCGCGCGTCGCCAAGATCGCGGGGCCGGGCGCGTGGAATGGCATCCAGCGCACGCTGTTCGCCGGCATGCTCGACTATGCCGGTCCGTTACGCACCACGCTGATCCACAATGTCGTGACGCTGGGCATAAAACTCGACACGCTGCTCAAGGATGACAAGGCGCTGACCGAGTTCATCAGTGGGGGCGTGGGGGGCGTCTGGCACGCTTCGGGCACGGCGCGTATGGGGCGCGCCGACGATCCGCTGGCGGTGACCGACGGCACCGGCAAGGTCTACGGTGTCGAGGGCCTGCGCGTCGTCGACGCCTCGATTATGCCGTCGATCCCGCGCGCCAATACCAACACGCCGACCATCATGATGGCCGAGCGCATCGCCGACCTGATCAAGGCCGGCAGGTAGTTATCTGGAGCAGGATCAGCAACCAGTTTTTGCGGTTCGATCCTGCGACCACTAGAAAAGAGACGAGGAGGACTCCATGAGCTTCACATCCACCAACCCGACGACCGGCAAGGTAATCGCCACCTATCCCGAGCACAGCGCCGCCCATATCGATCGGCTGCTGGCGCAGGCGTGGAGCACCTGGGAGAAATGGTCGAAAGAGCCGCTCGAAAACCGCACGGCCTTCCTGATCCGTCTCGCCGACCTGCTCGAACAGCGCGCCGATCAGTACGCGGCGCTGATCGTTTCCGAGATGGGCAAACCCGTCGGCGAAGCGAAGGGCGAGGTCCTGAAATCCGCGACTGGCGCACGACACTTTGCCGCCGAAGGTCCGAAATATATCGCCGATGAGCCGATCGCCGGCACGCCATCGCGCATTATCTACCAGTCGCTCGGGCCGATTTTTGGCATCATGCCGTGGAACCTGCCGTTCTGGCAGGTCTTGCGCTTCTTCATTCCCGCAGCGCTCGTCGGCAATGTCGTCCTGGTGAAGCACGCTGAGACGGTGCAGGGCTCCGCACAGGCGATCGAGCAATTGGTGCGCGATGCCGGCGGGCCGGCCGGCCTTTACACCAACCTCGCGATCCAGAAGGAAGCCGCCGCGAGCATCGTCGCCGACAAGCGCATCCGCGCCGTAACCGTCACCGGCAGCGTCGCCGCGGGCCGCGCCGTCGCCGCCCAGGCGGGCTCGCTCAACAAGAAGGTCGTGCTCGAACTCGGCGGCTCGGATCCTTTCATCGTCTTCGCCGATGCCGACATGGAAAAGGCGGTAAAACTTGGTGTCGTGTCGCGCTTTTCCAATAACGCCCAAAGTTGTATCGCGGCGAAACGCTTCTTCATCGAACGCTCGGTGTTCGACGACTACGTGAAGGCCTTCAGCGAAGGCGCCAAGGGCCTGAAGATCGGCGATCCAATGGACCCGGCGACCAAGCTCGGCCCCCTCGCCCGCGCCGACCTCAGGACGACCACATCCCGTCAGATCGCCGACGCGGTGAAGGCCGGCGGCAAAGTCGTCGCCGGCGGCAAGCCGATGGATGGCGATGGCAATTTCTTCGAGCCGACGGTCATTACCGGCGTCGATCTCAACGCGCCCATCGCCCAGGAAGAGTTCTTCGGGCCGGTGGCGCTGCTGTTCCCCTTCGACAGCGAGGACGAAGCCATCCGCCTCGCCAACGACAACGCTTACGGTCTCGGCGGAACGGTCTTCACCACTGACGGCGGCAAGGCCGACCGCGTGGTCAAACAGATCGAAGCCGGCGCCATCTTCATCAACGACTTCGTTCGCTCCGACCCCCGCGCCCCCTTCGGCGGCGTCAAAAACTCCGGCTTCGGCCGCGAACTCGGCGGCCTCGGCGCAAGAGAGCTGACCAATGCCAAGCTGATCTGGGGAGCGTGACAGCACGTCCTCCCTCTCTTTGGGGAGATAGCCCGGTAGGGGCGTAGGGGCCAACTCGACCGCTTCATTCTGGGTGTCCGCTTTGCGCCAAAAGCGATCCTTGGCCAAGGTCCGCCCAGCGCGACGCGCGCACATACCGAATCGAGGGGGCCCATTTTGGCATTATGAGTCGGCTACTAACGGTCCGGAAATCTGCGTGCGATCAGCTCTGCCACTGTCGTGATTTCGGCCCCGTCGTAGGTTTGACCTCGCTTGTTACGGTTCTCGATAAGCCAAACCCCCGCCGCGGCACGGCTCTGGAATGTTTTGGCGCCCGACCAGTCTTTGCTGTAGGTCGCACTTCCATCAAGCTGCCTTTTATCCGCGCTAAGATACACCATGCTGCGATTTGGACTTGGCCAGACCGAGCCATTACCGCGCCAGATTACGAATAAATCAGCCGCAAGCACGGGATAATCGGGAGCATCTTTTGCGCGCGCCACTATGGCCTCCAGCCGTTGATGAAATTCCTACTCGCGTCTTTCCTGCCAAAACACCGAGAGCGGCAGACAGCAATTCCGCCGATTAATTCGTCGACAAAACAGTTCAATCACCCGCTTTGCAACCAACACGACGATGGCGCGGCAGGTGTATTAACGCTCCACGATGCGGGCGATATTGTTGGCGAAGACAGTCTGCCGGATAGTGCCCTGATTGGCGTTCCCCAACCGGTTCGAAATCCCTTCGAACGTGAGGTATCCTTCGCGAACGACACCCTCGCTCAAGTCCTTCAGCGTTCGAATGTCTTCGAATTCGTAGGTCACCGACGATTCGCTGATCAATTGTAGACGGAAATTTGGCATCGCACTCTCGATGGTTGGAAAACAGGCGATCTAGCGAGTTGGACGTGCCGCCAAGGGGGCGACTGCTCCGGTCGTCTGAAGATGCTGGCCCAGCGCTCTTGCCGTGACAAGCGCGCCCGCAAGCTTGGCCCGCATTCGGGCTGCTGCCAGTTCCGGAAGATAGTCCGGTAGTGCTCGAACAACTTCTTCGATGAAGGCATTTTGCTCGCCGTCATGGGACGGGCTGGCTAGTTCTTCGCGCAACTTTACCGCAACCTTTTCTGGGACGTCGGATGCCCATCGGACGTAAATTGAATGGGGAATATCGCCAACGATCCGCTCCGCGACGTCCTGGGCCCAATCATTGATTGGTAAGACCTCAGCCACCGTCCAGACTTTCGGCAACATCTCTGGCGAGGGCGGCAGCCAGTTCGATTGGCTCTACACGCCAGGACTGCGTCTGCCCTCGGTCAATCAGAATGACGTTGGTAGCAACGCGGCGCCACGCTCCAAATGAGGCATCCAAGCTCTCCTCGTCTGTCTTTACCTGAAAGGTGCCCGGCGCGTGCGGCCGGTCGAAACCGGGTAGCGAGAAGGGACGCTTGAAGACGACCGTGGAGCTGACGGTTCTCACGACGTTTGCACCGGCGATTGCGAAGCGAGTGCAATTCGTGGAAGCGGGTACTCGGTGGCGTCGTACATTTGCCGAATACTGGCCGCCTCGAAGCGATCCTCGTCAATTTCGAGAATGACGTTGGCGTTGGCGGGAAGTTCCTCCACGGCGAACTTGATCGCCTCGGCCGTAGTCGGAAACCGACGGTGCGTCATATGGGGCTTCATACCCGTCCGCCGGATCGCATAGATTTGCGCCTCGGCGGCATAGTCGATCTTTGTCATGAAAGTACTTTCCGACGCCCTAGGCGCCTAATTTTACTGTCCAGCCTTCGCGGGAAAAGCCATCAGATAGCTTGAAATCAGCAAAGCCATCCGAGTCACCGGAAGCTTCGTACAACGGCAGTGAGACGATTGTGGTCGGGCATTTCGATAGTGATCTGGTCGGCGGTGCGCAGCCGCACACGCTCGTGACCACCGGTGATCAAGACCTCAGTCCCTGATTGCAACAAAGGTCTATTCGCGTAGGCATGCCACATGGACATGGCCTAACCTTTCGGCCGGATAGTGGCCGCTCGAGCAGAGCAGTCGCGAGATAAGGTCTCACGCAGAGAACAAATCATCTTCATCGGCCGGGCCTAGCAGTGGCTGCCCGAGCATCGCCTCAAGCGGCGCGCTTAGCTTCGCAAGTACCGGGGGCAGCCAAACACCGGGTCGAACCCGCAATCAGATTTGGCATCAGCTGAAAACGTCACCTTGATGTGGGCGCTGTTAGGCAGTTATGCAAGCAACATTCGCGTTTACCGCGCTGTGGACTGCCAACAAGATCACTGCTTTGGATCCGGCGGGAACTAGGCTATGCTGGGTGCAGCGCGGCCAGATATTTCACAGAAGGCGCGCCTGAGAGTGATCGAACTCCCCTGTAGAAGGTGGAGTTGTCATGTCCCGATACTTCTTCCACATCATAGAGGGTGGCCCTTATCTCGATACTAGCGGGGTCGAGCTCGCGGATTTTTCTGCGGCTATGGCTGAAGCCGAAGCTATTGTTGAAGAGATCATCCGCGACAATCAGTTCGCCGGCGAGCCTTGGAGCCTGCGGATCGCCAACGAGCGCGATGAGGTGCTCGACGTGATCAGGATCGCAGCGCTGCCCCAGCATTGCTTTTAAGCTAGCGGGCGCAGCTCGACGCTGTTTCCCATCGTAGGAGCAAGTCACCTCGCCTGCGCCCATGATCGCAGCCATGTGGCTATCGACCAAGAATGAGCCCGCGCAGGCGACTGCATTCGTGGTAGCGTGTTCCGGTGAAAAGGGAGACGAGTATGACTCGCGGCACTGTGAAGTTCTTCAACACGACGAAAGGGTTTGGCTTCGTCGCTCCTGACGGAGGTGGCGCCGACGTTTTCGTTCATGCCACCGTTCTTGAGAAGGAAGGCATCCAAATAAACGAGGGCGACAAGGTCGAATTCGAGACGGCCGAGGATCGCAAGACCGGCAAGATGGCAATCAGCCAGATTCAAAAGGCTTGATCTAGCAAGCCGTAGCGATAGGGCCACCCACAAGGGGTGGCCCTATCGACTTTACGTTCGAGTGAGCGGCCGCTTTGGGCCAGAAGCAGACGATAAATTCGCGTGCCGATAAGACAATAGTTTCGTCAATCTCAAGTGTGTGACCTGCCTTACCCCTGCCCTCCAAAAAGGGGAGGGAGCGTCCCGCCAACCGCGTGCTTTTAAAGCCCGCCGTCCCCCCAACTTGACGCTTGCTCCGCCTCATGCTGTTGTAACCAAACGGTTACAACGTGAGGAATGGGAGAGTCGGCGCCGCGCACCTTTACCAACAGTGGTCAACATCGTGCGCTTTGTTAATTGCGCCGGTGACGCGCGGTCAAAATAGTCTAAAGTCAAGTAAACGAATGGTCCATCAAGTGGCCATCAGAGGGAGAGTATGCAGGTCGGCATCAACTTGCTGTGCCTAACCGGGTTTGTGGAGGAGCGCCATCTCGTCGAGATCAGGCGCCTCAAGCAACTTGGTTATGACGGGGTGGAAATCCCGATCCTTAGCGGTCAGCCCGCTCATTACGCCTGGCTCGGCAAAGAGCTCGATGCGATCGGCCTCAGACGCACCGCGACCGCGGTTGTCCCTTCTCCAGATGCGAGCCCGATCAGCTCCGATCGTGAAATCCGCCGCCGCGGCATCGCCCATCTCGACTGGGCCCTCGATTGCGCCCGCGAGCTCGGCGCCGAAAGCCTTGGCGGCCCGATGCACGCGCCGATCGGACATTTTGTCGGCAGTGGCCCGACGGAGAGCGAGCTCTCCTACGCCGCCGACGCCCATCGTGCGCTGGCTGAACGCGCGGCCCGTCACGACATGTATATCAGCCTCGAGGCGCTTAATCGGTTCGAGACCTATTTCCTCAACACGATGGACCAGGCCAAGGCCTATGCCGAGCGCGTCGGCCATCCGGCGTTCCGCATCATGTTCGATACCTTCCACGCCAATATCGAAGAACGGAGCATGACGGGCGCTGTTGAGACCATCGCCGGCCATATCGGCGTAGTGCACGTCTCCGAAAACGATCGCGGCATTCCCGGGCGCGGCCATATCGACTTTGCCTCGATCTTCCGCGCGGTGCACCACACCGGCTTCGACGGCTGGGTGACCCTTGAAGCCTTCGGCTCAGGCCTGCCGGAACTCGCCGCCGCGACGCGCGTCTGGCGCCCGCTGTTCCCCGATTTCGAGACGCTGTTTTCCGAGAGCATCGGCTTCATCCGCAAGACCTGGGACGAGGCCGCGCGATGACCGACGCCGCAGCGAGCGCTGCCATCACCGCTCCAGTCATCGAGATGGCGCACATCTCAAAATCCTTCCCGGGCGTGCGGGCCCTCAAGGACGTGAGTTTCGGCTGCGCCGCCGGCGAAGTGCATGCGCTCGTCGGCGAGAACGGCGCGGGGAAATCGACGCTCATCAAGATTTTGAGCGGCGTCTACCGGCCGGACGCTGGCGACATCGTCATCAACGGCCAGAAGGTGAGTTTCCGCCATCCTGTCGAGGCGCTGCGGGCCGGCATTTCGGTGATCTACCAGGAATTCTCCCTGCTGCCCGAGCGTACCGTGGCGCAGAACATTTTCCTCGGCCGCGAGCCGCGCAAGCGGGCCGTCATCGACTATGCCGCGATGCGGGCCGAGACCCGCCGCGTGCTCGATGTCTTCGGTTCCGGCAGGCGCATCGACCCCGATATGCTCGTTGCCGAGCTCGACGTGGCGAGCCAGCAGATGGTGGAAATCGCCAAGGCCATCTCGCTCAACGCGAAGGTCGTGGTGATGGACGAGCCGACGGCCGCGCTCAACGAGCAGGAATGCGAAATCCTCTTCGGCATCATCGACACGCTGCGCGCCCGCGGCACCGCGATTATCTACATCACCCACCGGATGCGCGAAGTCACCCGCCTCGCCAACCGCGTCACCGTACTCAAGGACGGTGAAGTGGCAGCGCGCTTCGATACCCTCCCGGCCCCCGGCCAGATCGTCCACGCCATGGTCGGGCGAGACATCGCCGACTACTATCCGCCACCCGCGACTCCTCAGGAAATCGGACCTGTCGTCCTCGCCGTCAAAGGCGCCGCCAACGTTTTCCTCCGCGATATTAGTTTCGAGCTCCGCGCCGGCGAAATCGTCGGCTTTGCCGGCATCCAAGGCGCCGGCCGCGCGGCGCTCGCCATGGCGCTTTTCGGCTCGGTGCCGTTCACCTCGGGCAGCGTGAATTTCGCCGGCCGCGACGGCACGTTTCAAAAACCGCGCGACGCCATTCGCGCCGGTCTCGGCCTGCTGCCCGGCGACCGCAAGGCCGAAGGGCTGTTGCTGATGCAGGCGGTGCGCGACAACGGCATGCTGACCGGCCGCGCTTTCGGCGGCCTCGCCCGCTCGGACAAGGCCAACGCCTTCGCCTCGATCGACTCGATGGCCGATCTCTTCAAGCGCGTCGATGTTCGTGCCGCAAGCTACGATCAGGAGATAAAGTTCTTGTCCGGCGGCAACCAGCAGAAGGTCATCGTCGCCCGCTGGCTGGCGCTGGCGCCCAAAGCCCTGATCTTCATCGAGCCGACGCGCGGCATCGACGTCAACGCCAAGGCCGGCATTTACCAGCTCATGCGTGAACTGGCGCGCGGCGGCGCCGCGATCATGATGGTCTCCTCCGACCTGCCCGAAGTCCTTGGCGCCGCCGACCGCGTTCTCGTGATGCGCGCCGGCACCATTGTCGGCGAATTCCCGCGCGGCGCGACCGAAGCCGAGGTCATGCTTGCGGCGACTGGCGAAACCGTCACGGGAGAGGCCGCATGAGCCTCGCCGACACCACGCGCCGCACGGTCCCCTTCGAGCGCCTCGCGCCGCTCGCGCTGCTCGTCATCGCCGTGCTGATCTATGCCGGCATCGCGCTCGGCACCGGCCAGCCGCAATATCTCTCCTTCGAGGGCGTCGTCGGCGTCGCCAACCGTTCGATCGCCCTTGGCATCACAGCGGTTGGGCAGACCTTCGTCATCCTCCTCGGTTCGATCGATATCTCGGTTGCCAACCTGATCTCGGCCTCGGCGGTCCTCGCCTCGGTGATCATGAACGGCAACCCGATGATGGTCATCCCCGCGATCGCCGCTTGCCTCGTGCTAGGCCTCGTCGTCGGCGTGGCGAACGGCCTTGTCATCGCCCGGCTCGAAGTGAACCCGCTGATCGCGACGCTCGGCATGTCGCTGATCGTTCAGGGCGCCCTCTCCGCCTTCGTCTCCAACTTCGCGGGCGCCGTGCCCGACGATTTCCAGTGGTTCGCCTACGGCAATATCGGCCCGATGCCGTTCAGCCTGTTGTTCTATGCCGTGCTGATACTGCTCGCCTGGGTGACACTGCGCTTCACCAAGTTCGGTTCCGACATTTACTCGGTTGGCGGCAATGCCGACGCCGCGCGCCTCGCCGGCATTCACACCAACCGCATCATTATCCGCGCCCACATCGTCTGCAGCGTGCTCGCTTCGATCGCCGGGCTTTACCTCGCGAGCCGCCTCAAATCCGGCGCGCCCTGGATCGGCAAGGACGGCGTCTACGATCTCGAATCCATCGCCGTCACGGTCATCGGCGGCACGATCCTTGCGGGTGGCCGCGGCGGCATCTGGGGGACGGTCGCGGGCGTCCTGATCTTTTCTTTGATCGACGCGATCTTCAATCTCACCGGCACCGATGCCTTCCTCAAGCAGGTGCTGCGCGGCGTCATCATCGTGGCGGCGGTGGCCTTCTACGCCATACGTTCCAAGAGGATCGTCGCATGAGCAACGAGGTCCTCGCCAAGACGGATGCACCCCGGCAGCGCCGCCGCTGGCTGCTGTCGGTCAACCCCATCTATCTCGTCCTGGTGGTGCTGCTGGCGCTGATCGCGATCCGCAACCCGCAGTTCCTCGAGCCCTTCGGCTACATGAACTTCCTCAAGCGCGCCGCGCCCCTCGCCATCCTCTCGGCCGGGCAGCTCTTCGTGCTGGTGGCCGGCGGCTTCGATCTGTCGGTCGGTGCGCTGATCACCCTTACGGTCATCGGCGCCTCGATGCTGCAGAGCAATGACCCCAGCGCCACCTGGTGGGTCATCTGCCTGTTGTTCGTGCTCGGCGCGCTGGTCGGCCTCATCAACGGCCTCGTCGTGGTCGTGCTGCGCGTCCCCTCCCTGATCGCCACCCTCGGCATGATGATCACGCTGACGGGCGTCGCGCTGCTCTGGTCGGGTGGCGCGCCGAAAGGCTACCTCACCGACAATTTCCGCTTCTTCGGCCGCTACAATTTCACTGGCGTGCCGCTGATCAACCTGCTCCCCATTTCCATTATCGTCCTTGTGCTCGTCGTTGGCCTGCTCTGGTGGCTGATGCACCGCACCAACTACGGCCGGCTGTTGTTTGCGGTCGGTGACAACCCACGCGCCTCCCAGCTCGCGGGAGTGCCGATCGGGCGTGTGCGCGTACTGGCCTTCGTGGTGTCGGCGCTCTCGGGTACGGTCGCCGGCATTCTGCTCGGCGGCTTCTCGGGCGTCTCGCCGGATGCCGGCAACGGCTACGAGCTGCAGGCGATCACGGCGGCAGTGCTGGGCGGCGCGCAATTGCTCGGCGGGCGCGGCTCGGTACCGGCGACCGTCGCCGGCGCGGCAACGCTGACGGCAATCTTCACACTGCTCAATTTCCTGGGCCTTCCCAATCCGGTGCGCAGCGCCGTGCAGGGCCTGATCCTGATCGGCGCGGTGGCGCTGGCGATGTACCGGCGCAAACGCACCGGACGATGACGGCGGAAGTTTTTCCGCACGACGACGGCCCAAGCGGGGAGCTCGCCGGGCCGATACTAACGAAGGTGTTTTTGAAAGGGAGGACTTTATGAAACGCCTGATTATGCTGGCCGCCGCCCTGAGCCTCGCGCTCGGTGTGAGCCACGCCCTGGCGCAGGCCGCGCCGAACTTCGACGACCCGACGGAAATGGCCAAGCAGAAGGCCGAACTGACCGCCACGGCGGCGAACCCGAGTGATCCGATCTATCTGCAGCACATCGGCACGGACATGGTCGATACCACCAAGTTCAAGAAGCCCGCGCCGTGGACACTCTGCTTCTCCAACGCCGCCACGGACAATCCCTGGCGCGTTGTGGGCCTCAAGGACATGCAGGCCCAGGTAGCCGTCGATAAAGCCAATATCAAGGATTTTATCGTCACCGACGCCGGCGGTTCTGACGACAAGCAGATCGCCGACATCAATGACTTCCTGACCGGCGGCAAGTGCGACATCCTGATGATCGCGCCAAACACCACTGCCGCCCTGACTCCCGCCGTTGAAAAGGCCTGCGCCGTGCTGCCGGTCATCGTCTTCGACCGTGGCGTGACGACCAAATGCCCGGTGTCGTTCGTGCACCCGGTCGGCGGCTATGGCTTCGGCATCGCCGCGGCTGAATTCATCGCAAAGAACGTGCCCAAGGGCGGCAACGTCCTGGCACTGCGCATCCTGCCAGGCGTCGACGTGCTTGAAACGCGCTTCTCCGCCGGCAAGCACATCCTGACCGATGCCGGCCTCAACATCGTTGGCGCCGAATTTACCGGCGGCGACAATGCCAAGACCAAGTCGATCGTTGAGGACTACATGCAGAAGGGCAAGCTCGACGCCATCTTCATGGATGCCGGCGCTACCGCCGTTGCCGCCATCGAGGCGTTCGAGGATGCCGGCCAGCCGGTGCCGGTGATCACCGGTGAGGACCAGCAGGATTTCCTGCAGAAGTGGAAGGCCGACAAGCTGACCGCAATGGCCCCGACTTACCCCGCCTTCGTCTGGCGCACGGCGATCCTCGCCTCGGAAATGGTGCTTTCGGGCAAGCCGATCCCCGGACCGGAATGGGTGCTGCCGCAGCCCTCGATCACTGCCGACAACCTCGACAAGTACATCAACACCTCGATGCCGCCGCTCCACTACGCCATGTGCGGCTGCGAGGACTTCCCGGACTATCCAGCCCGCTGGAAGTAAGTTTTCGCCTCGACGGCATGAACTCGAACGGGCGCCGTCGCGGCGCCCGTTTTTATGCGCCGGTGAACTGCACCTCGACGTGCTGCGCCGCGCGGATGATGACGCGGCACTCACGTTCGCGCTGCTCGCCGTTGATGGCGAGGCTGCATACGTCCGGAATCCCGACCGAGCTCGATACGTCAATGCCCGCCCCGATATCGGAAAGGCTGCGAATGGTGCAGTTGACCGTCGAGCGGCGCCGGTTGAAGACGATCCGCCCGGCCTTGAGGACGCGACGTCTCGCCACATCGGCAGCCAGAGGTACAACCGGCGCGCGCCATGTCACGCAAGCGTTTCGGCCAGTAGCCTTCGCCTCGTAAAGGGCGATGTCGGCGTGGGAGAGCAGATCGTCGAGACTGTCGTCACCGTCCAGCGTCGCGATGCCGAAGCTCGCCGTCACGAGAACGCGCTTGCCGGTGAACTCGAAGACCTGAGAGGCAATCGAAGCCCTCAGCTTTTCGGCCACCGCCAGCGCATCGTCGGCGGCGGTGTGCGGCAGTATGATGGCGAACTCTTCGCCACCCATCCGCCCGAAGAGGTCGGTCTTTCGCAAATGCCGCCGGCAGGCTTCGACCGCGCCGACAAGAACGCGATCGCCCGCGGGGTGACCAAACCTGTCATTGATCGACTTGAAGCGGTCGAGGTCCACCGCGATACAGCTCACCGGATGCTCATGCCGCTTTCCCAGGGAGACAGCGCGAGACGCTTCTTCCTTGAAGGCGCGGCGGGAAAGCGCACCCGTCAGGCTGTCAGCACTAGCCTGCTGGCGCAGCTCGAGTTCGTTCATTGCGATCTGAGTCAGATCTTGGAGGATCTGGGTTTCCCTTGCCGAAAACCGGCGCGGCTCATAGCCGATGGCACAGACGGTGCCGACGTTATGCCCCCCACTGGTTCGAAGCGGGATCCCGGCATAAAACCGGATGTGCGGGTCGCCCGTCACATGCGGGTTGTCTTGAAACCTCGCATCCGAAGTTGCATCGGCGACGACAATCGGTTCGGTGCCGAGGACGGTGTATTTGCAAAAGGTCGTCTCGAGAGCTTCCTCGGTATTGGGAAGACCTTCTACGGATTTGTACCACTGACGGTGACCGTCGATCATCGAAACGATCGCGATCTCGACGTCAAAGATGCTCTTGATCAGCCGTGTGATGCGATCGAACGCTTCCTCACGCGGCGTATCGAGAACATCCAGCTGATCGAGCGCCTCGAGCCGCGACGTGTCGTCGACTTCGGGCGAGTATCGTTGTGCGGCAGCCGGCATCGGAGCCTCCTTTTCGCAATCGAGGCGCCAATTTAAGAGAGACGCCGCTTAGCAAAACTCTAAAGCAGGTCTGGGAACCGGCCGATTTGAAGGGCAAGGTTGCCGAAGGGTTTAGGAAAAGCGGCGAATTTCGCGGCGCCGGCGCATACGCAGCTCTGCGTAGCTACAGCAGGCCCCACATGGCCAACCAACCCTATCCAGCATCGATCAAAGTTTAATCACGGCCCGAACCAAGCGGTGAGGCTTTGTGTCTATGGTCCGAGGCACACGAGACGGAGTCTCCGCTCCGGCGTATGTGAGCTGCCGCTAAGGAGAGAGACTGTGCTGGGGCGTAGTCAATCTGTTGTTTCCGATCCCGAGAGCGAAACTCGGGAGGCTACGTCACGTCCCGAACCCGAGCGCCGGGCTCCCTCCAGAGCCGACCGGCAAGGCTTGGACGGCCTCAGGGCCGAAGTTCAGCGCAAACTCGCAGCTCAGATCGACCTTGGCGTGCCGGATCCTCCGGCCCCGGAAGCGGAGCGAGTCTTTGTCCCGAAAGCTGAGCGGCCCCGCCTCGAAACTCTGCGTGCCGGCGTGCAGGATAAATTCACTGCCGCCAAGCCCCAGCGCAAAAGCATGGGTCTCGGCTTCGCCATGCCACGGAGAGGGCGCATAACCCCCTCCCGCATAGCACTGGTCGGCGTGGCGCTGGTGGCGGGCGGCGTCGCTGCCTTCCTCGCGACGCAGCGCGACCAGGCAAGCCCTATTCCGGTTCCGCAGCCCGTCGTCGCCGCCGTCGTCGAGGCCAAAACCCAAATCCTCGTCGCCAAGCAGGCCATCGGACCCGGCGAGCGGCTGTCGCCGGCGTTAGTCGAGTGGAAGGATTGGCCGGCGGCCTCGGTCCTGCCCCAATACGTCACGGCCACGGCGACGCCCAACGCGATCACCGACATGGCTGGGTCGGCTGCGCGGGTCGAGATCTTTGCCGGCGAGCCGATCCGCCAGGAGAAACTGGCGCCGGCCGGCAGCGGCTACCTTTCGGCCATTCTCGATAAGGGCATGCGCGGCGTTTCGGTGTCGATCGCCGCCGAGTCCGCTTCGGGTGGCTTCATCGTCCCCAATGATCACGTCGATGTCGTGCTGACACGTACCAGCGGAACGACGCAGGGCGTCGAAACCATCCTGAGCAATGTCCGCGTGCTTGCCATCAATGCCCGGCTCGGACAGACCGGCCCCGGTACCGCGCAGACGGGTTCAGCTGACCCTGCTGCCGATGTCTTTTCCGGCCAGGCGACAGCCACGCTCGAACTCGATGCCACGCAGGCCGAGATGATCACCGGTGCCACCGCCGTCGGCAAGCTCGCTTTGGTGCTCCGCGCCACCGCCGACGCGAATGACTCAGCTTCCGCCGACAGCATCGTCAACGCGGCTATCCGCGTTTCCAGTCCATTCTGGGTCGGGGGTGGCACCTCAGCCTCGTCCCCATCCGCTCGTTAAAGCGCCATTGACTGGCGCCTGCTAGGATCAATCCATCCGTGAAAACATTGGCAAAGCATCAGAAATTGACGGCAGGTCGGGCATATCGGGCGCGGTTCTCACCGCGAGTTTTGTTGGCGGCACTCGCCCTCGTCGTCAGCGCGCTGGCGGCGTGCTGCATCCCCGCCGCAGCCCAGACCGTAAGCTACGATCTGAAGACCACCTCGGTGATGCGGATTAACCTGCCGGTGTCGCAGGCGGTGACCGTTATGGTGTCGGATCCGGTCGGCAAGATCGTCCCCGCTGACCCGGCCATCGCCGATGCCCAGCCCATTACCGATAAGTCGCTCTACCTCATCGGCAAGACCGCCGGCACGACGACCGTCAACCTCTTCTCCGCCACCGGGGCACCGGTCGGCCTCCTGGCCGTAGAAGTAGGCGCCGACACCGCGAGCATGTCGCGATCGATCCGCGCCGCGGTGCCGACCTCCCACGTCAAAGTAAGCTCGGTCAACGGGCGAGTGCTGCTCTCGGGCACCGTCACCGATGCCGGCTCGATGCAAAAAGTGCTCGACATCGTCAGCCAATACGGCAGCCCCGCGGTGATCAACACGATCACCTTCGTTGGCGGGCAGCAGGTCAATCTCGAAGTCAGGGTATTGGAGGCACAGCGCGACGCCGGCCGCCAGCTCGGTATCCAGTGGGCGGCCAACGGGGGCAATATGTCCGCCGGTCTTGCCGGCGGTCCCTCGAACCCTGCTGCCGGCGCCGGATCGTTCTCCCAGTTCATTACCAATGTGATCGCCGGTTCTGGTGGCGTCGGCATCGCCGCCATGATCAACGCGCTTGAGACCAAAAGCCTCGTCCGCACCCTGGCCGATCCGAACCTCACCACGCTCAGCGGCGTGAGCGCCAGCTTCCTCGCCGGCGGCCAAGTGCCCATCCGCGTTCCGGACAACAACGGCAACACCACGCTGAGCTACAAGGATTTCGGCGTCCGGCTAGTATTCACGCCAATGGTGCTCGATGGCGATCGCATCCAGATCCACCTGACTCCGGAAGTCAGCGACATCGGCAGCTACACCTCCGGCGGCGATCCGGTATTCACCACACGCACGCTCGATGCCACGGTCGAACTCAGGGATGGGCAGAGCTTTTCCGTCGCCGGCCTGCTGCAGAACAGCACCACTCTCAGCACCAACCAGCTTCCCTGGATCGGTGACGTGCCGATCCTCGGCGCACTGTTCAAATCATCGGCCTATCAGAAGCACGACACCGAACTCGTCGTGATCGTCACACCGCGGCTGGTGCAGCCGTCGACGCCGGCCCAGATCGTCGCCTCGCCGCTCGATCAGACGCAGCCGGCCAACGATCCGCAGTTTTTCGCGCTCGGCCAGATGGAAGTGACACCCACGATGATCAAGAGCTTCCAGTCGGGCAGCGGCGTCGCGGGCCCCTATGGCTACATCATCAATCTCGGCCAGGGGAGCACCAATTGAGCGGGCACCCGCGCGCGGCGATACTGCGAGCTGTCGGGCTGGCAGCGGTTCTTGCACCGCTGCTGGGCGGCTGCACGTACGACTATCTTCAGCACACGGACCGGGTCGGCTATGGCGCTGGCAATGCGGTTGCGGCCAATCTCGAAGCCGAGACGATCAATCCCTCGAAGGGCTCGATGTATGTGACATCGGGACTGGGCAAGAATGGGGTCGCCAAGCTGACCGGCGTCACGCCGCAGGCGCCGACAGCCTCAAGCTCCGCCCCTTCCACCTCGACGCCTTAAGTCGAGGACCAAAGGCGCGCACGCAGGAGCGGGAGGCGCATCGCCGGTCGCCCTCAGGCGTGCGCCGGGCCGGTAGCGCTGCTCAGAATCTGGATGTTGTTGGCGACCACGACATTGTCGGGGTCAAGCTTCTGCGCCTTGCGGAAGTTGGTCAGCGCTGCCGTCAGATTGCCCCGCAGCAGATATGAATAACCGACATTGTTGAAATATTGTGCCGTGCCACCCGAGAGCGCGAACAGTGAGGCATAGACCCGATCCGAAAGATCGAAGCGGCCGAGCCGGTCATAGGATGCACCAAGCCCGACATAGCCTTCCGGGTTCTTCGGCGACAGTTCGACGACCTTTTTGTAGAGGGCGGCCGAGTAGCCGAAATCGTTGTCGCGGAAATGATCGCGGGCCGCTGCAAGCGCCGTGTCTGACGTATAGCTTCCCGCATCCGGCAGATCGGCAACCGCCGCCGGCGCAGTACCGCCGAACGTGCTTGGGCTCGCGAAGTTGAGGGTGTTGCAGCCGGCGAGCGGGAGGGCAAGCATCGCGACAGCGACCAGCCCATAGCCAACCGATCCGGCGAAGCGGCGACGCATTTTGTTTTGCCCCCATGGCATTGGCCGCTCCAGATGCGGCCAATGATTTTTACGGGGGAAAGCCTACGCGTTGGTGGGTTACGCTTGGTAAATGCGGCACATTTCCGCGAACCAGACTTAACGGCCTGTTACCGCTCACAAATAGCTAAAACGAAGCGGCGCCCTGAGGGGCGCCGCTCCATGATCGATCGGTCGAAGCTGGACGCTTCAGTTGAAGCGGTAGCGGATCGAGGCCCGCACTTCGTTGATGAAGTTCTGGTTGAGGTAGTACGAAGTGCCCGGGTAGGTCTGGTTGTTGCTGAGCTGCGGCAGGTAGACGAGGCGATAGCCGAGGTCGGCGACTGCGTTGCCCATGTCGTAGGTCACGCCAGCCATCGCAGCACCGGCGGCCGTATAACCCGAGCCGTCGGCCTGCGGAGCAGAACCCGTCGTGGACACCTGATAGTAGGCGCCGCCCAAACCGGCACCAACATAAGCCCCAAAGCCGCCTGCACCGAAGCCGCTAAGCGGGAAATCGTAGTAGGCGTTGGCGAGAGCGAGGGTCGAACGCAGGTGGAGCGTATCGATGCCATCGGTCAGGCCGTCATTGCTGATTTCGTCGAGGGTCACGTCGGCGCGGAGCCCGTTGCCCACCTCGTAGCCGACACCAACGCCGTAGCTGTAGCCATAGCCGGCGGCAGTAGCGGAGTCGCTGCCCGTTGTGTTGCCGAACACGTGGTTCTGCGTCCACAGCGCGTTAACCCCGACGCTGGCGCGCAAGTAAAACGCACCGCCCAGGCCATTATCCACCGGCGGCGCGGGTGGGGGGGCATATTGCGGCAAGTCGGCGGCCATCACAGGACCGGCGACGAGCGCGGCAACAGCAACAAATACCGCAAGGATATTTCGCATCTCTCGTTCCTTCACATTGCCTCGACACCAGTCGATTGAGTGCAATATGCAGGAACTTCCTTAATGGCCATTTAACCTAAACGCTTAACCCTAACGGCGCCCTAAATCTGCCGCAGTCACGGCCTTCGGCAATGCAACGCGCGCCCGGCAAGCGTCGGCCTGCTTGGCTGCAACTGTCATTGTTCCGTAGAGGCAGAGAGGCTAAGCCACCTGCTTGATGGCGTTGGCGATTTCGCCGACGACGGCCTTGACCAGCCCCTCGTCGTCGCTCTCGGCCATAACGCGGATCACCGGCTCGGTGCCGGATTCGCGGATCACCAGCCGCCCGCCCGTGCCCAAGCGCGCGCGGCTTTCGGCGATAACCTGCACAACGTTCTTGTGGTCGAGCGGCTTGCCCTGCTTGTAGCGAACGCTCTGGAGGAGCTGCGGCACCTTGTCGAAGCGCTTGCAGATTTCGGACACCGGCGTGCCGAGTTCCTTGACCACCGCAAGGAGCTGCAGCGCCGCCACGAGCCCATCGCCTGTCGTGGTGAAATCAGAGAGAATGATGTGGCCGCTCTGCTCGCCACCGACATTAAAACCCTTGCCGCGCATCGCCTCGAGCACATAGCGATCGCCGACCTGCGTCCGCTCAAGGCTCAGGCCGATAGAGCTGAGATACCGCTCGAGCCCCAGATTGGACATGACGGTCGCAACGAGCCCGCCGCCGACGAGACGCCCCCGCGCCGCCCAGCTCTGTGCGATCACGGCCATCAGCTGGTCGCCGTCCACCACCTCGCCATGCTCATCGACAATGATCACCCTGTCGGCGTCGCCATCGAGCGCGATACCGATATCGGCGCGCACTTCCTTGACCTTGGCGCGCAACGCCTCCGGCGCGGTCGAGCCGACCTTGTCGTTGATATTGAAGCCGTCAGGCTCGACTCCGATGGCGACGACATCCGCGCCCAGCTCCCACAACGCAATCGGCGCGACTTTGTAAGCGGCGCCGTTGGCGCAATCGAGCACAACACGGAGGCCCGTGAAATCGAGCCCACGGGGCAGCGTGGCCTTGACGAATTCGACGTAACGCGTACGCGCTTCCTCTTCGCGGTGCGCGCGGCCGATGTCGCGCCCATGCGCGAGGCGCGACAGCATATTGCTGTCCATCAGATCTTCGATCCGCGCCTCGATTTCATCCGACAGCTTGTAGCCGTCCGGCTGGAACAGTTTTATGCCGTTGTCGTCGAAGGGGTTATGCGAGGCCGAAATCATTACGCCGAGATCGGCGCGGAGCGAGCGCGTCAGCATGGCGACGGCCGGCGTCGGCATGGGGCCGAGGAAATAGACATCCATGCCCACGGCGGTAAATCCCGCGCCCAGCGCGTTCTCGATCATATAGCCGGAACGGCGGGTATCCTTGCCGATCACCACGCGATTACGGTGCTCGCCGCGGTCGAACATCAGCCCGGCGGCCATGCCGACCCGCATTGCCAGTTCCGGCGTCAGCTTCTCGCCATTGGCAAGGCCGCGAATGCCGTCGGTACCGAAATACTTTCTAGCCATGATGAGAACGTCCCACTTCCAAGCCAAGCGCATTTATAGCGCATTTGCCCCATGCACCAAAAATACAACCGCAAACACTGCTTAATGGTGCATGGCGGCGAGATTGAGGGCAATTGTGGCGGAGCGGCCCTAACGCCAGCGCGAAGGGGCAAGAGCGGCGACGGCCCTGACAGCCGGCCGCAACGCAAGCGCGCGTCCTGGCTCCGCCTCGACGATTGCCTCCTCCACAGTGTCACGCGCAACAGGCGCTGGCTGCCGCTTGCGCCGCACGATGTCGCGGCTTGCAGATGGCCGGACGCTCGCCGAGGTGAACGATGGCCCGGTCGGCCTCGAGGTCGATGCCTGCAACGTCATAGACCTGCATCGCCTCATCCGGGCGGCTGACTTCCAGCGTCAGCCGGGCGTCGGCGTCTAGACGAAGCTTCTTGTCGACCTGCGCGAGGATCGCACGGAATTTGCCGACGGTCATGAAGCTTGTGCCTTCGGCGGCGGGAATGTCCTCGACCTGCAGAATCGTTTCCTGCCAGGCATCAGGGTTGCCGCCGCAGTCGAGCGTCACGAAGGAGCCCGCTTTTACCTCGGTCACGTGATAGCCGGCTTGCACCTCGCGGCCGGCATATTCGAAGACGAGGGCCTTATCGTCGTGGGGCGCGAGAGCGCCTAGGACGGCCTGCAGCGACGAGTCATTCCCTTGCATCAGGGGACTAGCGTGAACGTTCATGGTGAGATATCCTCATTTCAACGACTCATGAGATGTTGAAATGAAAATCGAAGAAACACAAGCCCTCGATGCGTTTGGCGCCTTGTCGCAAGCGACCCGGCTGCAGATGGTCCGCGCGCTCGTGGTTGCGGGTCCAGATGGAATGGCCGCTGGCGCGGTCGGAGACGCAGTCGGCGCCTCGTCATCGGGGGCCTCGTTTCATCTTGCCCATCTCGAGCGTGCCGGGCTGGTGCGATCCCGCCGGGCTGCCAAGTCGATCATCTACACCGCCAATTATGAAGGCCTGTCCGGCCTTGTCGAATTCTTGATGCGCGACTGCTGCCAGGGGCGACCCGAAGTGTGCGTTCCTGCTGGCGAAGTCGCCGCATCCTGCTGCGCCCCTGCACCCAAGGAGATGGCCTGTGCCTGCTGATCGCGTCTACAACGTCCTTTTCCTCTGCACCGGCAATTCCGCCCGATCGATCCTCGGCGAAGCATTGCTCAACCATTTGGCCGGTGACGGTTTCCACGGCTATTCGGCCGGCAGTCACCCCAAGGGCGAGGTCAACCCTATGACGTTGGAGGTGCTGTCCGAGACGGGCATTCCGCTTGACGGCTTGCGGTCCAAATCGTGGGACGAGTTTGCAGCGACAGATGCGCCGAAAATGGATTTCGTCTTTACCGTTTGCGATGATGCTGCCGGCGAAACCTGCCCGATCTGGCCAGGTCATCCGCTGACGGCCCATTGGGGCATCGAGGACCCAGCGCGGGTGGGTGGACAGGAATTCAGGCGCAAGGCCGCATTCGAGGACGCGCTGCGCTATATGCGCAACCGCATCACCGCCTTTATCAATCTGCCACTGACCAGCATCGACCAGATGTCGCTGCAAACCAAGCTGCGCGATATCGGTGAGATGGATGGCGCCACCAGACACTCACCGCGGGTAGCATGATGCAGGCGCATTGCCATCGGTATGATTGATCTTCCGCGCCGGCTTGTCGCCGAAGGTTTTGGCACATGCCTGCTCGTCGCCACGGTCGTGGGCTCCGGCATCATGGCGGCCAATCTCACCGCCGACGGCGGTATGGCGCTGCTCGGCAACACGCTGCCGACCGGCGCCATTCTCGTGGTTCTGGTGACTGTGCTCGGGCCGATCTCGGGCGCGCACCTTAACCCGGTCGTGTCGATGGTTTTTGCGCTGCGGCGGGAGCTTCGGGCGCTTGATGCTGCGTTTTATGTGCTGGCGCAGATCGGCGGTGCGATCATCGGAACGGTGCTGGCGCACGCTATGTTCGCGCTACCGCTGATCGAGGCTTCGGCAAAGGCTCGTACCGGGCCAAGCCAGTGGCTGGCTGAGGGCATCGCGGCTTTCGGTCTCGTCGCGATTATTCTTGGCGGATTGGCGGTTAATCGTGTCGCCGTGCCGTGGCTGGTAGGTCTCTACATCACCGCCGCCTATTGGTTCACTGCCTCGACATCATTCGCCAATCCCGCGGTGACTATCGCACGCGCACTGACCGACACTTTTTCGGGCATTCGTCCGATAGATGTGCCGGGGTTTATCGTCGCCCAGGTCATCGGCGCGTTGCTGGCACTGGCGCTGGCCGGCTGGCTGTGGAACGCTGCAGCCACGCAGAAGTAGTCGGTGTCGTCGACACCGGCACATGCAAGGGGTTTGCAGTTCGGCCACTCTTTGCCGCCGAAATTTTCCTGAACGGCCTGTCGAATTTCGTCCGCACACGACGTCTATCAAATGAAGGGCAGCCGGCCCGCCAGAAGCGATGCAGGAGAAAAACCATGACGCAGTATCTGGTCGCCATTTTCCTTCCCGACGACTTTGATCCGGCGGTGGGCGGCGAAGCAATGGATCGCGACATCGACGCACTCAATGACGAGATGGTGGCGGCCGGGGTCAGGGTCTTCGTTGGCGGGCTACGGCCGCCAAAAGACGCGGTGTCGCTGCGGGTGAAAGCCCCCGGCGAGGTGCTCATCACCGATGGCCCCTATATCGAGACCAAGGAGCAGATCGGCGGCTTCTGGGTGCTCGAAGCGGCCAACCTTGAAGAAGCGCTGGCCTGGGGCCGGAAGGCCGCAATCGCCTGCCGGGCGTCGGTCGAAGTGCGCCCGTTCCACAGCATGCCGACCAGCTAGACCCGCGCCCTTTACAGGGGCCGTCGCGCCGCGGCCTGCCCATAGGGAACATTGCGGCCGCCATAGCGGCGGACACGGATATTGGCCTGCTCGGCGTGGCCGACAAATCCTTCGAGCATGCAGAGGCGCGAGCAGTACTCGCCGATCATCGCCGACGCTTCGTCGGTAAGTACCCGCTGATAGGTCACCGTCTTGAGGAATTTACCCACCCAGAGCCCGCCAGTGAAACGCGCGGCCTTCCGCGTCGGCAGCGTGTGATTGGTGCCGATAACCTTGTCGCCGAAAGCGACATTGGTGCGCGGCCCAAGAAACAACGCGCCATAATTGGTGAGGTTGGCGAGGAAATAGTCGGGGTCGGCCGTCATCACTTGCACATGCTCCGACGCGATCTCGTTGGCGACGCGCAGCATCTCGGCATCATCGTCGCAAACGATGACCTGCCCGTAGTCGGCCCATGCCTTGGCCGCGACAGCCGCCGTCGGCAGAATCTGCAGCAGGCGCTCGACCTGAACCATGGTTTCGCGTGCCAGCTTCTCCGAGGTGGTGAGGAGAATGGCCGGTGATGTCGGGCCATGCTCCGCCTGCCCCAGCAGGTCCGTGGCGCAGAGTTCGCCGTCGACGGTGTCGTCGGCAATCACCAGCGTCTCCGTCGGGCCGGCGAGAAGGTCGATGCCGACGATGCCAAAGAGCTGGCGCTTCGCCTCGGCAACATAGGCGTTGCCAGGCCCGACCAGCATGTCGACGGCCCTTATGCCGGCTGTGCCGAGCGCCATCGCTGCAACCGCCTGGACGCCGCCGAGGCAATAAATCTCGTCGGCCCCTGCGAGATGCTGGGCAGCGACGATGGCCGGCGCCGGCTTGCCTTCGAACGGCGGAGCGACGGTGATGACGCGCTTGACCCCAGCGACCCGGGCGGTGACCACCGACATGTGCGCAGAGGCAAGCAGCGGGTACTTGCCGCCCGGCACGTAGCAGCCCACCGCGTCGATCGGGATGTTCTTGTGGCCAAGCACGATGCCCGGCAGCGTCTCGACCTCGACATCGGTCAGCGCCGCCCGCTGCACCTCGGCGAACCGCCGCACCTGAGCCTGCGCGAAGCGGATATCGTTGAGCGCCTCCTCTCCAACGGCATCGAGGCAGCTCTCGATCTCCCGCTCCGTCAGCTGGAAATCGTCGCGGTCGAAATTGTCGAAGCGGCGGGAGAGCTCGTGGACCGCTGCATCGCCGCGCTTCGCGACATCCTCGATGATCGCGCTGACCGTCTCGCGGACCTCACGGTCCCGCTCGTCCGTTTTTGCAGCGGCGGCAGCGGTTTTTAGGTAGCGGACCATGCGAAGTCTCCTCCATTATGCTTTGCAAAGAGGCATACCCGCATCAAAGCCAAAAGGGGAGGACGCAATGGCCAACAGAGAGACTGAGCAGCACTGGTCGAAGCCAAAGGGCATGCTGCCAAACAGCCGCTTTCCCCTGCTCGTGCATCGCGGCGCCGTGCCGGGGGGCGGCGCGGAGGCGATGATCGGTCGCCTCCGGTCGAACGCCTGGTACAACAACTGGCGCTGGCCTGGCATCTACACTTATCGCCACTTCCATTCGACCACCCACGAATGCCTGGGTGTGGCGCGGGGTTGGATGGAAATCGAAGTGTTCGGCGAAGGCGGCAAGCGCCTCCGGGTCGAAACCGGCGACATCGTCGTGATGCCGGCCGGCGTGTCGCACATGATGATCGGCCAGTCGGACGACGTGCTGATGGTTGGCGGTTATCCCGAAGGTCGCGACTGGGACAACATGCAGCAGGATCACCTCACCGAGGAGCTCCGGCGCACGGCGGCAAAGCGGATCATGATGCTGCCCATTCCGGCCCGTGATCCGGCGACCGGCGGGGCGATGCAGGAGTGGATCGACACGCCCTCGTCGGTGGACGCCGAGCTCAACGATTTTCGGGACGGGCTCGGCTCCGCCTGACCGGCCGCCAATCGGGCGAACCGCCGCACGTCTCTCCGGGCAGCTTAGCCTGGTTTGCGGGCAAAGGCCGTGGCGGCGGCTTCGACCGCGCCTGGGCCATGTGGAATGCCGAGGGCCTGCATCCCCGCTTCCATTGTCCCGAGGACGCCGAGCACCATGTGGGCGTTGACGTGGCCCATATGCGCGACCCGGAGAAAATCCTGGTAAGCGGGCTCGGTGGGCAGCGCCATGCCGAGCCCGATGCCGAGCGTTACGCCTGCCTCCGCCTCGAGCCACTTCCTGAGAGCGCCGGCTCCGCCATTGCCAATGCGCGCGGCGGTAACGGAGCGGCCGCGGCAGCGCGGATCGCTCATGTTGAGGCCGATCGAATTCGTCGAGGCACCCCAGGCATCGAAGGCGGCCCACACGGCGCTGGCGAGCGCTTCATGGCGGTGCCAGACTTGGAGCAGCCCTTCCTCCTCAAGAATCATGGTCAGCGATTCGCGAAGGCCGAAGAGATGGGCGGTCGGCGCTGTACCGCCGAAATACTGGTAGAAATCGACGGCGAGGCCGCGCGGCTTCCAGTCCCAATAAGGCGTCACGAGGTCGGCCTTCTGCGACGCCGCGAGCGCCTTCGCGGAAAACCAGACGAAGCCCAGACCCGGCGGCAGCATGAGGCCTTTCTGGCTGGCACCGACCAGGACATCGACACCCCATTCATCCATCCGCATCTCGTCGCAGCCCAGCGAGGCGATGGCATCGACGGCGAGCAGCGCCGGATGGCCCGTTGAATCGATCGCCGTACGGATCGCGGCAATATCGCTGCGGGCCGACGAAGCCGTATCGACGTGGGTAACCAGCACAGCGCGGATGGCGTGGCCGGTATCGGCCGCAAGCGCATCGGCGATACGGCCGGGATCGGCCGGCGAGGATTTTCCGAAATCGATCAAATCGACGGCGATGCCCATGCGGCCTGCAGCATCGGCCCAGCCATGGCCAAACCGGCCCGTCGCCGCGACCAGCGCCCGGTCGCCACGCGAGAACATGTTGGAGATCGCCGCTTCCCACGCCCCGTGTCCGTTGGCGATGTAGATGGCGACATGCTGGTCGGTCAGCGCCACACGTTTAAGGTCGGCGACGATGGATCGCGTCATCGCGACGATGTCGCCCTCATAGATATTTGGCGCGGCTCGATGCATGGCATTGAGCACGCGATCGGGGGCGACCGAGGGGCCCGGGATGGCAAGGTAGGTACGGCCAGAGACGTAGGCCACGGAAAACTCCAAAAAGGTGAGGCAACCACTCTGGGGTATTTTGACGATGGGGTCACCCCTGCCTCGCGGCGCCGCTCCAGAATAAAAAAGGCCGCCCCGAAAGGCGGCCTTTGATCGCGTCGTTGGAAAAGTCTCAGCCCTCGGGCTGCGGCTCAAGCCCGCCCGCATCCGGGCTCGGCTTCTTCGGTGCCGCCCGGCCGACCTTGGGAACGCCCGTCCCCTTGGTCGTGGTCGTCTCGGTATCCGCACGGAACGGCGGCTTGCCGTTCATCAGGTCGCGGATCTCGTCGCCCGTAAGCGTCTCGTATTCGAGCAGTGCGCCGGCGATGGCGTGGAGATCGTCGATATTCTCGAGGATCACCCGCTTGGCCGTCTCGTAGCCTTCCTCGACGAACCGCTTCACTTCCGCATCGACCATCTTCTGCGTGTCATCCGAAAGATGGACAGAACGCTGCATCATCGAGCGGCCGAGGAACAGCTCGTCCTGGTTGTCGCCGTAGAGCAGCGGCCCGAGCTTATCGGACATGCCGAACTCGGTCGCCATGGCGCGAGCCAGACCTGTCGCCATTTTGATGTCGGCGGAGGCGCCTGACGTGACCTTCTCGTAGCCGAAGATTTCTTCCTCGGCGACACGGCCACCCATGGCGACCGCAAGGTCGGCAAAACACTTCTGCCGGGTGAGCGAAACCGAGTCGCGCTCGGGCAGCCGCATCACCATGCCGAGGGCACGGCCGCGCGGGATGATCGTCGCCTTGTGGATCGGATCGGAGCCGACCATCCTGACCGCGAGCAAGGCATGCCCCGCTTCGTGGTAGGCGGTGAGTTTCTTGTCCTCTTCGGTCAAGGCGAGAGTGCGGCGCTCGGCGCCCATCATCAGCTTGTCCTTGGCATCTTCGAACTCGCCCATGGTGACGAAGCGCTTGTTACGCCTGGCCGCCAGCAACGCGCCTTCGTTGACGAGGTTCATCAGATCGGCGCCCGAGAAGCCGGGGGTACCGCGTGCCAAAACCTTGAGGTCCACATCGGGGGCCAGTGGCACCTTGCGGACGTGCACCTTGAGAATCTTCTCGCGGCCGGCGACATCCGGGTTCGGCACCACGACCTGACGGTCGAAACGGCCGGGACGGAGCAGCGCCGGATCGAGCACGTCCGGACGGTTGGTGGCGGCGATCAGGATGATGCCTTCGTTCGCCTCAAAACCATCCATCTCGACCAGCAGCTGGTTGAGGGTCTGTTCGCGCTCGTCGTTACCGCCGCCGAGGCCTGCACCGCGATGCCGGCCCACCGCGTCGATTTCGTCGATGAAGATGATGCAGGGCGCGTTCTTCTTGGCCTGCTCGAACATGTCGCGCACGCGGCTCGCGCCAACGCCGACGAACATTTCAACGAAGTCCGAACCCGAGATCGTGAAGAACGGTACGCTGGCTTCACCAGCAACCGAGCGGGCAAGCAGCGTCTTACCGGTACCGGGCGGGCCGACCAGCAGCACGCCGCGCGGAATCTTGCCGCCGAGGCGCTGGAACTTTCCGGGGTCGCGCAGGAACTCGACGATCTCTTCGAGGTCCTGCTTGGCCTCATCGACGCCCGCGACGTCCTCGAACGTGATCTTGCCGTGCGTTTCCGTCAGCAGTTTTGCCCGCGACTTGCCGAAACCCATGGCGCCGCCACGGCCGCCACCCTGCATCTGCCGGATGAAGAAGAACCACACGCCAATGATGACGATGAACGGCAGCCAGGAAGAAAGCAGGATCGCCCAGAACGGGCTCGATTCCGGCGCGCGGGCCGTGATGCTCACGTTGCGCGATTCGAGCTTGTTGATGATGTCGCCGCCCTGCGGGATGATCGTCTCGAACCGCGTGCCGTCGCGCATCGTGCCGTTGACGACATTGTCGGTGATGACCACCGACGTGACGCTGCCGGCGTCGACGTCGCTGACGAACTGGCTATAGCTCTTGTCGGCGACCTGAACCGAATGAGTGGAAGACTGGAAAACCTGGAACAGCCCCATCAGCATAAACAGGATGACGAGCCAGATGGCAAAGTTCCGGAAATTTGCGTTCATAAGAGTTTCCCAGATGGCCGGCGGAGGAGGCCGCGGGCACGTCACGCTAATTTAGGCCCCGGTTTGGGGCGTTACAAGGGCGGCACTAGCTGCCCTTTCGGGCGGTGAACCAAGAGTTTTGTCGTAAACACGTTAATTTGCGGTCATGTGTGCGGTAATGCAGCATCAGTGCCCGCCAATTCAACCGTAATATTGTTGTCGAATCGATAGCAACCAAGAGCCAGCACTGTGCCGTCGGGCGCGCTGATTAGCGGCGCGCTGCGGAACGAGGCGGCAGGACCAGCGATGTCCGCACCGACCAGCTTTTCTGCCTCCCGCCGCGAAAAATCGCCCGCCCGGCGAACCCCGAGTTGTTCTCCTGATCGATTGGAGATGCGGAACCGTCGATCCCAGAGCAGCTTTTCGCGCGGCAAGATTGTCGCGGCTGGCGTGGCTTGCCGTCCCGGCTCGCGGGCGAACCAAAGGGTGTCGCCGCGGCGCGCCACCAGCGCCCCGAGCGTCGTGAAGCGGCGGAACGACGGCTCCCGGGTCAGCAGTTGATAGAGGCGCTCGACCGCGCCAAGCGCCCGCGGCTTCTGCCCGCCGCCGGCGAAGTCCAGCAGCCGGCCGATGAGTTTTACGCCCACAGCCTTGGGCAGAGACGAAAGCTCAGCGTGAGCGAGTTGTGCGGTGCCAAGTTGATCGACAGTAACGAGCGCAGCAAACCGTTCGTCGGCCCACTGGCTCAGGGCATCGTCGGCCTCGCCGCCGCGCTGCGCAAACTGCGCGATCCGCGCGCCACTGAAGCCAAGCTCCGCAAGCACCGGCATGGCCTGCCGCCATCGCACACGCTCGTAGTGGGGGTCGGCGTTGCTCGGATCGGCAACCGCCGTCAGCCCGGCTTCCGCGACCACCGCCCGAAGCAATTCCGGCGGCACATCGAGCAGCGGCCGGAACACCGGCACGCCTTCGACTTCCGAGAAGCTTTCCATGCCGCGCAGCCCATCAAGACCGCTGCCATGCGCAAGCCGCATCAGCACGGTCTCGGCTTGGTCCTGCGCGTGATGGGCCGTCAGCAGCATCTGCACGCCGTCAGTCCGCATGGCTTCACCGATGAGCCGATAGCGTGCCGCGCGGGCGGCAGCCTGTACCCCGGCGGCAGGCTTTTCGCCCATCCACCGTAGCGACCGCGCAATCAGGCCAAGCCGTTCGGCTTCACGCACAACGAACGCCGCCTCATCGGCCGCTTCGGGACGCAACCCATGATCGAGCGTGTAAACGACGAGCCGCGGCGGCTTGGAAACTTCCCTCGCCCACTCGGCCATCAGCAGCATCACGGCGAGGCTGTCGGCCCCGCCTGAGACGGCAAGCCCGAGGGCCGGGTGATGAGCAACCGGCGCGAGCCGGTCGCCAAAACCGCGCCTGAGCGCGGCGAGATCCGTCAGGCCGGGCACTTGCCCCTGGCCATTTCCTGCTTCAACCGCGTTTTGAACGCCGCCGTGGTGTTCGGATATTTTGTCGACAACAACCCGAACGTCTTGCACGCGGCGTCCGGCTGCTGCGCGCCGGCCAGCGCGATGCCGAGCTTGAGCAGCATATCTGGCGCGCGCGGCGAATTCGGAAAGCTCTTGTAGCCGGTCACCAGTACATCGGCGGCATCGACATAATTCTGCTGCTGCAGCAGCGCCTCGCCGAGATAGTTCGTGGCGTCGGCCGCCTGCGGATCGTCCGGATATTGCTTGATGAACGTCTTGAACTCGGTCGTCGCCGTCGGGTAATCGCCTTTGACGATCGCCTGATAGCCGACCTTGTACTGCGCCTGCGCGGCGGGGTTCGCGGCGCTCGCCTGATTGCCGGCCGAGGCCAGCGTCACCGGCGCGGCGTTCTGGCGCGCCGGATTGGTCGCAACGCCCGGACCGCGAGATGGGCCCAACGGCACTTCATCCGCACCCGGCGCTGCCCCCGCCCTGCCCTTGCCGACCAGCGGATCGGACGACGGACCGAGGTCGTCGCTGCCCGCCTGATCGCCCGTAGTCGCCGACGCGACATCGCCACCTTGATCATCGCTGGCGGTCGCGCCTAGATTGGCCGGCGGCGCGCCGACGCCTGAGTTTCGTCTGCCGGGGCTTTGCGGCGCGATCTCCGACGGCGTCACGCTGCCGGATTGATCCCCGCATCAGTTTTT
>Ga0207671_10000740_pt1 | contig 41467 bp, 48 predicted proteins | sample KBSC24metaG_FD_184352 | JGI IMG/M metagenome (GOLD analysis project Ga0207671, IMG submission 184352) | Corn rhizosphere microbial communities from Kellogg Biological Station, Michigan, USA - KBS C2-4 metaG (SPAdes) (version 2) | ecosystem: Host-associated > Plants > Roots > Rhizosphere > Soil...
CGGCATGTATGCATGATACGGGATTCGAACGATGAGTGACGCCGCAGCCCCCGCGCCCAAGAAGAAGGGCGGCAAGATGAAGGTCATCGTCATGGCGGTCGGCGCCATCCTGCTGGTCGGCGGCGGCGTCGCGGGCGGCATGGTCGCGGCCGGCATGGGCCTGGGCGGCGCGCATGCCGGTCCCAAGGTCGATCCCAACGCGCCCAAGCTGGTGGTGCGCGCCGGCCAGAGCGAGGATCCGACGACCGCGTTCAAGGCGGTCGGCAGCTTCAAGCCCGATCCGCGCCTCTACAAGGCCTCCTATTACACGATGGAGCAGCCCTTCACCTCGAACCTGCGCGATACCGATGGCATCGCCCAGATCTCGCTCGGCGTCTCGACCTTCTACGACGCCAAGGTGCTCGACAATTTCAAGGACAATGAGATGCCGATCCGCTCGGCCGTGCTGGAGACGCTGGCCGACCAGGACGCCTTCGCGCTCGGCACGCCGGAGGGCAAGACGGCGCTGCAGGGCAAGCTGCGCGACGCGATGAACAAGGTGCTCGTGCAAAAGACGGGTTACGGCGGCATCGATGATGTCTATTTCACCAACTTCATCATCCAGTAAGGTGGTGGCGGTTGGCATGAGGGGCGAGCGTGGCACGGGAGCCGGAAACCGGCGGTAACGGACAGGGACGAAGCGGACTGGCCCACGAGGTCCAGCCCTTCGCGCTCGGCAGCGAGGCGTTGCGCCCCGGTGCGCGGCTGGCGGGGCTCGATCGCATCGGCGAGCGGCTGGCCCGGCGGCTGCGCGACGTGCTGGAGCCGTTCGTCCGCGTGAAGCCCAAGGTCGAGGCCGAGGCCTCGCTCACCTCGCGTTTCGAGACGTGGCGCGATGCGCTGCCCGAATTCACCTCGCTCAGCCTCTATCGCCTGCGCCCGATGAAGGGCGGCATGCTGATCGCGATCGCGCCCGAATATGTCACGCGGCTGGTCGACGCCTTCTACGGCGGCACCGGTGCGGGCCCGGCCGCCGCCAGCGCCCGCAAGCGCGAATTCACCCCCGCCGAGGAGCGGCTGCTGTCGCGCCTCACCGACGCGATCACCGGCGCGGTGGTGGAGACCTGGCAGGAGATCGTGCCGCTGGAACCCAGCTTGGCCTCGCGCGAGACCAACAGCGGCTATGCGAGCCTGGTGCGCGGCGACGAATCCGTGGTGGTGCAGCGTTTCTCGATCGCCGGCGGCGGCCCCGGCGCCACGACCATCGATCTCGTCTTCCCGCTTTCCGCGATGCGCGCGCACGAGCAGCAGCTTCACGCCAAGATCCACGCCGAGGCCGGCCCGGTCGACAGCGAATTCCGCTTCCGCATGGCGCGCGCGCTGGAGAATGTGTCGCTGCCCGTCCGCTCGGTGATCGCCCGCCCGACGCTGTCCGTGCAGGAGCTGATGTCGCTCAAGGTCGGCGACGTGATCCCCATCACCCTTTCGCCGCGCGTTCCGCTCATCGTCGGCAACAGGCGGCTTGCGGAAGGCACGATAGGCGAGCAGGAAGGGCGCGCGGCGTTCCAGATCGAGACGATAGGGACGGCGGAACGGCCGGGGGGCAAGGGAATTGAACGACATGAGTGATGCGCCCTTCCCGGGCATCGACGATCCCAACAGCGCGGCCGGCCGCAATTTCCGGCTGCTGGCGGACATTCCGCTGCGCCTGTCGGTGGAGGTCGGCTCGACGTCGCTGAAGCTCTCCGAACTGCTCGATCTCAACGAGGGATCGGTGGTGGAGCTGGATCGCCAGGCCAACGAGCTGCTCGACATCCTCGTCAACGGCACTTTGGTGGCGAAGGGCGAGGTGGTGACGGTCAACGGCCGCTTCGGCATCCGCGTGGTCGACGTGATCGCCACCGAGGCGCGCCTCGCGGGGCTCGAACGCCGGGCATGACCTGGACCTATCTGCTCAACGTGGTGGTGATGCTGGCGCTGGTCGCCGGCATGGCCGTCGGCACCCTGTGGCTGCTCCGCAAGCTCCAGCCGGGCATGTCGACGCTCGGCCAGAAGGACCGGCTGGTGCGCATCGTCGACGCGGTGCCGGTCGGCATGACGGGCGGGCGCATCGCGGTGGTGGAGTTCGAGGGCAAGCGCATCCTCGTCGGCGTCTCGCGCGGGCGCATGGACGTGCTGGGCGAGGCGCCGATCGACGGGTTCCAGCAATATCTCGATGATGGGGATGCGTAGGTGAGCGCATCGCGCCCCGCGTCCCAACATCCGTTCGCACCGAGCGAAGTCGAAGTGCAGCCACCATTGGCGCGTAGGCTTCGACTGCGCTCAGCCCGAACGGGACTCTGGATCGGGTTGGGGCTGATCGCGGCATTCCTGATCGCCCTCCTCCTCGCCCATCCCGCCTTCGCGCAGGCCGCCCCCGGCACCGGCCCGGTCAACCCCGCCGGCCCCGGCGCGGTGCAGGCCTCGGCGCTGAACAAGGCGCTGGGCCAGGTGTCGGGCGACGGCAAGCCGCTCTCGCTGTCGCTCCAGATCCTCGTGCTGATGAGCCTGCTGACGGTGCTGCCGTCGCTGCTGCTCATGATGACGAGCTTCACCCGCATCATCATCGTGCTGTCGATCCTGCGCCAGGCGCTGGGCCTCCAGCAGACGCCGCCCAACCAGGTGCTGGTCGGCCTGTCGCTGTTCCTCACCCTGTTCATCATGCGCCCGGTGATCGACCAGGTGAACCAGACCGCGATCACGCCTTATGGCCAGGGCCAGATCCCGCTGGAGGAGGGGATCAAGCGATCGGGCGACGCGCTGCACGTCTTCATGGTGCGGCAGGTGCGCAAGACCGACATCGAACTGTTCCAGAACATCGCCCACGCGCCCAAGTTCGCGAGCCCCGAGGCGATCCCCTTCTCGATCCTGCTGCCGGCCTACGTCACCTCCGAGCTCAAGACGGCGTTCCAGATCGGCTTCCTGATCTTCCTGCCCTTCCTCGTCATCGACCTGGTGGTGGCGACGACATTGATGTCGCTGGGCATGATGATGCTGTCGCCGACGATCATCTCCATGCCGTTCAAGCTGCTGCTGTTCGTGCTCGTCGATGGGTGGGCGCTGACGATGGGCAGCCTGGCCCAGAGTTTCGGGTAGTGGGCGTGCGCCTTCTCAATTCTCCCCGCGCGAAGCGGGGGGAGGGGGACCATGCGAAGCATGGTGGCGGGGCGGGCGCGCCAGCGCCCGGCTGCGCCGGCCGTCCCCTCCACCGCCTTCGGCGGTCCCCCTCCCCATCTGCGATGGGGAGGATCTAGGGATATGGAGCCCCTCGCCGGAACCGACTATTTCATCGGCGTCGCGCAGCAGGCCTTGTGGGTGCTGGCGCTGGCCTGCGCGCCGATCCTGATCCCGGCGCTGGTCGCGGGGCTGGTGCTCGGCATGATCCAGGCGGCGACCTCGATCAACGAGCAGACCTTGGCCTTCGTCCCCAAGCTGATCGTCGTCGCCATCTGCCTGGCCCTGTTCGGCGGCGCGATCCTCACCCTGCTCGCCGATTTCACGCGGGAGATGTTCCACCGCGTCCCCGATCTGCTGAGATAGCGCGGTGCTGCCGGCCGGCCTCGCCGGGCTCGAGGCGCAACTCTGGCTGTTCCTCGTCGCGATGATCCGGCCCGGCGCGGCCTTCCTCGCCGCCCCCGTCTTCGGCGCGCAGAACATTCCCGTGCAGGTGCGGCTGATCGTCAGCCTCGCGGTCGGCATACCGGCGATCCAGCAGGTGCCGTTCGATCTGCCGGCGGCCGGGCTCGTCACCGTCGCGGGCTTCATGCTGGTGGCGGGCGAGGTGATCGCCGGCCTCGCGCTCGGCTTCGCGGTGCAGCTCGGCTATTCGGCGGCGATGATGGCCGGCGAGGTGATCGGCAACGCCATGGGCATCGGCTTCGCCAACATGGTGGACCCGCAATCCGGCGCTTCGTCGACGGCGCTCGGCCAGTTCCTCTCGATCCTCGGCACCTTCCTGTTCCTGGCGATGAACGGCCATCTCGCATTGGCCACGATCATCGTCGATTCCTACCATTCGCTTCCCCCCGGGCAGGCGTGGATGGGGCAGGGGCAGATGCGCGACGTGGTGATGTTCGGCGGCGACATGTTCGCGGCCGGCATGGCGATCGCGCTGCCGGTCGGCTTCGCGCTGATCCTGGTGCAGGTGGTGATGGCGATGCTGGCGCGATCGGCGCCGGCCATGAACCTCTTCTCGGTCGGCATGCCGGCCACCATCCTGGCCGGCGTGGTGCTGCTGGCGATCGCCGCGCCGGCGATCGGCGACGGCATCGCCACTTCGATCGAACGCGGGCTCGACCTCGCGCGGTCGCTGGCGTCCGCCAAGGGAGGCTGAGATGGCGGAAGGCGACAGCGGCGAGAAGACCGAGGCCCCATCGGCCAAGCGCCTGCGCGAATCCGCCGAGAAGGGCGATGTCCTCCAGTCCAAGGAACTGGGCTCGGCGCTGGTGATGATCGTCGGCGCCGGCTGGCTGGCGCTGGGCGGGCCGCTGCTGGTGCAGGCGCTGGCCGAGCTGCTGCGCAATTCGCTGCGCTTCGGGCGCGGCGCGGTCGAGGATTTCGAGCCGGCGCAGTCGATCCTCTCGCAGGTCGGCCATCTCGCGCTGCCGATCGGCCTGCTCTTCCTGGCGACCATCGCGGCGGCGATCGGCGCGCCCGCCATGCTCGGCAGCTTCGGCTTCCGCTGGGGCGCGATCAGCTTCCGGCCGGACCGGATCAACCCGCTCGCCGGCCTCGGCCGCATCTTCGGCACGCAGGGGCTGGTGGAACTGATCAAGGCGCTCGCCAAGATCGCGGTGATGGGCGCGATCGGCTGGTGGCTGCTCAAGTCGCGCCTGCCGATGATCACCACCATGGGCCGCAACGACATCATCGCCAACATGGCCGATGTCGGCCACACCTTCGTCTTCGCGGTGATCGTGATGGCGATGGGGCTGGTGCTGATCGCCGGGGTGGACGTGCCGGTGCAGATCATCCGCCGCACCGCCCGCCTGCGCATGACCAAGCAGGAGGTGAAGGAGGAGCACAAGCAGACCGAGGGCTCGCCTGAGCTCAAGGGCGCGGTGCGCCGCCGCCAGATGGAGACGGCGCGCCGCTCGGCGCGCGCGCAGGTGGCCGAGGCGAGCGTGGTGCTCACCAACCCGACCCACTTCGCCGTCGCGCTGCGCTACCGGCCGGGGCAGGACCCGGCGCCGATCGTCGTCGCGCGCGGGCGCGGCGCCACCGCCGACGCGATCCGCGCGCTGGCCGAGGAGTTCGACGTGCCGATGCTGCGCTACCCGCAGCTGGCGCGCGCCATCTATTTCACGACGCGGGCCGGGCAGTTGATCCGCGAGGATCTGTATGTCGCGGTGGCGACGGTGCTGGCCTTCGTCTTCAACATCGATCGCGCCGTGGCGGAAGGCCGCACCCAGCCCGACATCGAGGTGCCGGGCGAGGCGCGCTTCGACGAGAATGGCCGGCCGGAGGCGTAGTGCAAATCAATCCTCCCCCGCCAGGGGGAGGTGGCGGCGAAGCCGACGGAGGGGGAGGACGGCGGTGCCGTCGAGGGAACTCCGCCGCCCGCCCCCTCCGTCACGCTCCGCGTGCCACCTCCCCCTGGCGGGGGAGGATTCCGTGCGGCCCTAAAGTTTTCCCCCGTCCCGCCGTTACCCATCCCGGAGAACCGGGAGCAGTCGATGATCGAGGCGGTGACGGCGGTGGCGCGGGCGGATGCGGTGGCGGTCGCCGTCGCGGCCGGCGCCCATGCCCGCCGCACGATCGAGGGCCGCACCCGCCGCCTGCGCTGGCTCGACGCGCTGCGCGCCGCCAATGGCGAGCCGCTGCCGCTCGACGAGGAGGAGCGCGACGAGCGGATTCTCGAGGACAGCCGCGCCCGCATCCGCGCCGCGCTGGAGACGATCGAGGAACTGCACGGCTTCGAGGAGGGCGACGGCGAGACAGGGGGCGAAGCGCCCGGGGACATCGTCTCGGCCGCCGCGGTCGCCGGCCTGATCCGCGCCGGCGGGCACCGCGCGCTGATCGCCCAGGCGCATCTCCATGCCGCTGCTGTCGGTCGGATTCTGGGTTAGGAATTTCCGTTCGGTTCGAGCAGCTTCGAGCGTGTCGAGAAGCGCCCGTCGGGAGCTCGCCGCAATGCCTCCTCGTCTTCGGGTCTCGATTTCGCCCGGCGCTCCGCTCGAAGCGAACGGGTGGGAGGGAGCGCGGCAGACCGACACCATCCCCACGAAAATGGTAAACGGGTGTGAACGGCCTATAAAGATTTCGCCGCTACGGTCGTCCTTGAAGCTGAGGACAGGACCATGACCACGACGAGCTCCACCACCGGCAGCACCAGCACGGCCGCGACCACGACGTCGACCAGTTCGACGACGTCGAGCAGCGCGTCGATCGGCCAGAGCATCCTTTCCAGCCTGAACGCCAACGGCGCCGGGATCGACACCGATTCGCTGATCACCAGCCTGACGGCGGCGCAGAAGACCTCGCTGGAAACCCCGATCACCACCAAGCAGACGGCGAACAGCGCGCAGATCAGCGCGGTCGCCACGCTGACCAGCGATCTCAACGCTTTCTCCACGTCGCTCAACACGCTGATCCAGGGCGGCACGCTGCAGACCCAGCCGGTCTCCTCCGACACCAGCGTGATGACGGTGGCGGCGGTGGCGGGCACGCCGGTGGGCGCGCTCAGCCAGTCGATCACGGTGAATGCGCTGGCTTATGCCCAGTCGGTCAAGTCGGGCGCCTACAGCACCTCCCAGGCCTTCAACACCGGTACGCTGACTCTCACCGTGGGCAGCGGCTCGCCGATCACGATCAACGTCGACAGCAGCAACAACACGCTGTCCGGCATCGCCCAGGCGATCAACGCCAAGGGGGCCGGCGTCACCGCCAACGTGATCACCGGATCGGACGGCACCGCGACCCTGGTGCTCAAGGGCAAGACGGGCGCCGCCAACAGCTTCACCCTCACCTCGGCCGACGATTCGACGGCGACCCAGCCGACCGGCGGCATGTCGCTCTCCGCGCTCTCCTATGACGGCAGCGCCGCCAGCGGCCTGACCCAGACGCAGGCGGCGCAGGATGCCAGCGTCACCGTCGACGGCGTGACCGTCACGCGCGATTCGAACACCTTCAACGACGTGATCCCGGGCGTGTCGATGACGCTGTCCAAGATCGGCACCGTCAACCTGACCTCGACCCGGCCGAACAGCGCGATCACCGAGGCCGTCAACGATTTCGTCAGCGCCTACAATCAGCTGCTGGGCGAGATCAACACGGACACCGCCGCCGCGTCGGCCGGCGGCAGCGCGGGCCCGTTGCAGGGCAATGCGGCGCTCCGCCAGCTCAAGACGCAATTGTCGCAGCTGACGACCACGCCGCTCAACGCCTCGGGCACGATCCGCACGCTCGCCGAGCTCGGCGTCTCGACCGCGCAGGACGGCACGCTCTCGGTCAACAGCGCGACGCTGACCAGCATGATGAGCAAATATCCCGACGACGTCGAGGCGATGTTCGTCACCTCGCAGTCGAGCAGCAGCAGCAAGGTGCTGATCACCAGCGCGGCGGGCTCGTCGGCATCGGGCGTCTTCCAGGTCACGGGCCTGACGCCGGCGACCGGTGGCGGCAACGCCACCGGCTCGATCAACGGCATCCCGATGTCGGCCTCGAGCTGGAACCTGACGGCGGTCGGCGGGCAGGGCGCGGACGGGCTGAAGCTGCAGATCCTGTCCGGTACGCCGGGCAGCGCCACGATCACGATCAACCAGGGCCTGGGCGGCGCGCTGCAGGCGCTGGTCAACAGCATGACCGCGACGGTGAGCGGCAAGCCGGTCGGCCAGCTGGCCACGCTGTCGGCGAGCCTCACCACCACGCAGACCTCGCTCGCCGACGCGCTGACCAAGGCCGATGCGCAGCTGACCGTCTATCACGACCAGCTGGTCACCAAGTTCACCCAGATGAACACGCTGGTGAGCGGCTACAAGTCGACCGCCGCCTACCTCACCCAGCAGGTCGATCTCTGGACCAAGTCCAGCGACTGACCGCCCGTTTCCATCGCTTCGAGAACAGGATCGCACGCACATGTACGCGAGTGCCGGATATGCCAGCGCCAAGAAGAGCTATGCCAATGTCGACATCGGCGCGCGTGTCGAGGCCTCGTCGCCGCACCAGCTGGTCGCGGTGCTGTTCGAGGAGCTGATCAAGAATCTCGATACGCTGATCGTCGGCCTCGGCGTCGGCGGCACGCTGGGCCGTTCGGGCGTGATCCTGCGGCGCGCGCGCGCCAACACCATCCTGCTCGGGCTGGAGGGCAGCCTCGACCGCAAGCAGGGCGGCGAGATCGCCGCCGGCCTGTCCGCCATCTATCGCGAGGCGCGCCGCCTGATCGCGGCGGGTTCCGATGCCGGCGACGCCGATCAGATCCGCGAGGCGCGGGCGATGATCGCCGAGATTGCCGGGGCCTGGGCGCAGATCGCCTGAGCGGTCCTTCCCGGAGCGGAGGATGATTTTCTCCGTTTCAGATTAACTATCGGATGACCTCCCTCCGTTCCGGTGCAATACGGAACAGAAATGGAACGAGGGTATCCTATGAGTCTGCTTTCGCCTGACATTTCCTATCAGTGCCTGCTATCTGCGCCGGTGCTGCTGTTCGGCGACGACCCGGCGCGGCGGGCGATGCTGGCGGAGCGGATCGCGCGCGCCGGCGGCCGGGTGGTGGCCGATGGCCCGGTCGGCGAGGCGCTCGACCGGATCGGCCGGCAGGTGACGACGGGTGGTGTCGTGCTCGACGTGGTGCGCGACGAGGGCGCCGTGCTGGACCAGCTGCTCGCCCGGCTCGATGCGATGGGCGACGCCGCGGGGCGCCCGTTCGCGGTGCTGATCGTCCCGCCCGACCTGATCGACGCGACGACGGCACGCATCGCCGGCAGCGACACCCGCATCCTGATCGCGCCACGGCCGGAGGAACTGGACGAGGCGATCGCCGACCTCGTCGCGCCGGCCCCGCTTTGGCTGGAAGAGGGCGGGGCGGCCGGCCGGCGGCGGCTGGCCGAGCTCAGCGAGGAGGTCGGCCGCATCGCCCGGATGCTGGCGCGCATGTCCGCCGACGAGAGCGAGCGGGTCGTCACGGAGCCGGGGCTGCATGCCGTGGGCGATGGCACGCTGGTTCGCGCGCTGATCCGCCTGCGCCGGCTGCGCGGCCATTATTTCATGCCCGAACTGTTCGCGGACCCGGCCTGGGACATCCTGCTCGATCTCGCGGCGGCGCGGCTGGAAGGGCGGCTGGTGGCCGTCTCCAGCCTCTGCATCGCCGCCGCCGTGCCCGCGACGACGGCGTTGCGCTGGATCACCCAGATGACCGAGCAGGCGATCCTGGTGCGCCGTCCCGATCCGAGCGACGGGCGCCGCGTGTTCATCGGCCTGAGCGACGCCGCGCTGGCGGGCATGGATGCCTATCTGGCGGCCGCGAAGGATGTGGTGGCGCCGGCGGGATAGGGATCCCTTTCGCTCGCCCCGTTCCGTGGGCCACGGAACGGGGTGAAGCCGCCTCGCGCCGGAGCGCGGCGATGGCGATCCCGTTGGGCGACTCGCCTGGAGCATCCGGATGGAACGGATGCGGCATCGAAAACGTCTCAGCGGCAAAAGCTGGAGGTCGCCATGAAGACGCTGATGATCGGAATGCTGGGAATGGCTTCGCTCGTCGCGGGCGGTTCGCCCGCGCAGGCGCACCGGCATCAGGGCCGGCCCTATAATACCGGCACCGAGATCACGCATTACAATCGGTATCATTGCCGGGCCTATTTCCATCACGGCCGCCGCATCCGCCGCTGCCGCCACGACTGAGCGGCGGGCGGCCTGGTGCGCGGCCCGCCCCGAGCGGCGCCGCGCGTTCATTGGCCTGAGCAACGCCGCGCTCGCGGATGCCTGTCCGGCGCCGGCAGAGGATGTAGGGACACCGGCGGGGTAGGGATCGCGACGATTTCGCTCAACTTCCGTCGATGCTGCGCAACGGCCGTTGTCGCCCCAGTTGCGGAGCTTTCTCTTCCTCGTCATCCCGGATCAAGTCCGGGATGACGAATAGGGATTGTCCGCTATCCATCTGTGGACACCCGGTCAGGTGCAAGCGGTAATTGAGGGTAGTTGGCGTGTAGTCGGATGCTGCCATCTGTCCGGCCTCTGATGCAGCGATGGAGCTGCGGGCCTGTATGGGAGTTCGCGGACCGGAACCACATCACCATGGCGTGCTTGATGCACCGTGGATAGCACTGGTTCTTCCGGCCCCGTCTCGCCGACTGTTGCGCCATACTCTCCTTCGCCCGCCTACACCTCCGACGACCTCAGGTCCGCTCTGGCTTACGCCAGGGCCGCAACCGGAGCTTTGTAATCCTCCTGCTTCACCAGCAGCGCCCAGACGATGCGGGCGGTCTTGTTGGCCAGCGCCACGGTCACCAGCATGCGCGGCTTCCGCGCCAGCATCCGTTCGAGCCACGAGCCCCTGGGCGCACCACGCCGGCTCGCCTGAAGCACGACTGCGCTGCTGCCGATGATTAGCAGGCGCCGAAGCGTGCGCTCGCCCATCTTTGATGTCGCGCCAAGCTTTTGCTTGCCGCCTGTCGATTTCTGGAGCGGGGTGAGGCCAAGCCATGCCGCAAAGTCGCGGCCCTTGGTGAAGGTCTCGGCCGGCGGTGCCAGCGCCGCAATCGCGGTGGCACCGATCGGCCCGATGCCAGGGATCGTCATCAGCCGGCGCGAGACCTCATCCTCTCGCGCCCGCCGCGTGATTTCCTTGTCGAGTTCCTTGATCCGGTCGTCGAGGTTGCCCAGCAGGTCGAGCATCACGCGCAGCATCGACCGTGCCGCCTCTGGCAGCGTACTCGCCATCTCCTCCTCTTCGAGGAGATCCGCGAGCATCGCGACATGGGACGGGCCCTTGGGCGCAACCCATCCATATTCCGAGAGATGCCCTCGGATCGCGTTGATCAACTGGGTGCGCTGCCTGACGAGCAGGTCGCGGGTCCTGAACACGAGGCCGGCCGCCTGCTGTTCCTCGCCCTTCACCGCCACGAACCGCATGCTTGGCCGTTGCGCCGCTTCGCAGATCGCCTCGGCATCGACCGCATCGTTCTTGTGCCGCTTCACGAACGGCTTCACGTAGGCTGGCGGGATCAGGCGTACCTGGTGCCCGAGATGGATCAGCTGGCGCGCCCAATGATGGGCACCGCCACACGCTTCGAGCGCCACCGTGCAACTCGGCTGCGCGGCAAAGAAATCGAGCAGCTTCTCGCGACTGATCCGCTTGCTGAAAACAACGCCACCGCGCTCATCGGCCCCGTGGGCGTGGAAAACATTCTTGGCGATATCCAGACCGATTGTGGTAACTTCCGACACGGACGCCTCCCTCAGTGGTGCTTCAACAACTCCACTCTGGCACATTGATGCCGTCGGGGGGTGTCCACCCCATCACCAACAGCCGTCGTGAATGTCGAGCGGGCCGTTCCGTTCGTCGGGGCGCGCCGGGTCTCGGACCATGGTGGGCGGTGAGAGGATCGAACTTCTCTTGTTTTTCCGCGGAAACTTTGGCGCCATGATGCAATGAATTCGGCGGTGCCCCCAACGATGCCCCCAAGAATTTTTTCTTATCATCTGAGAGCATTGGGACGCTCAGTTTGGACCCGTGCAATCCTACCACTTCCACGGCTCGAAAACTCAGACGGAGGACAAAGATACTCAGGTTAAACAAATTTGTGTGGACAAGCGAGGTTCCGATCTCCGCCGAACGGGACCCTAGCTGGAAATGATATCTCAAGGGTGTGCAGGCACTTACCTGTGGGTGAGCCGGCGTGCCGATTCAGCGCCGATCCACACGCAAGTCGCGGGCGCGAGATTTTATTGCGGAATGCCGCTGCGGTCAGTCGCTATTCTCCAAATACAGATAGCTAACGATCACCATTGTAGCGGCGCCAATGGTGATCCGAGGGGGATGTTCTGTGCTGGCAAGCCGAGTCGCGCGGCTGCTGCAAATCCATCGAACGACGGGCTCACGGCCTTGTTGGGAGCGCCGACGGCCGCAGTGGCAGGCGCGTCACCCGTCGGCGCTTTTGAAACCCCGAACTCTAGGTTGACAACCTGTTGGACGTCGTCGCGGGCCACCGCGATCTGACGTGCCGCAATCCCCACGACAGTCCAGCCATCGACGGTATCTCCGGTGTGGAGCATCAGCGTGGCGCCGCCGCCGGCGCTCTTGACGAGCGCCACGGCCCGGCCGCCACCCAGAACCACGCCCATCAGCTGCGGTGGCGGGGCGGGCGGCGTTGCCGGGTTCGCACCTGCCGTCCCCACGGTCCGCGATGGCGCGAACAGCGGCGCCGACAACTCGGCACCTAGATTGGCAACGTCCTTGCCGCGGACATGGACGGTGGCCGGCAAGGGAGCCAGGTCGATGACGGTCCTGCCGGTGCGGCTGCCCACCACCAAGCTTAGCAGCGCGATGGCGACCGCACCGATCACCGGTGCCCATGGCCGTATCGGGCTCATGACGCGGAACGCCATGCGGCTAGCGCGCGGCCTGTCAGACAGAGCTGGCTGTCGTCCCCCTGGCCGGACGTCAGCTGCCAAACGCGGAAACGGATGACGGGGTTGCCGTGCTCGACCTGGCTCAGGAAATGGCTGACACTGGCTTCTTTTCCCGACACCGCGATCTGCGCGCACAAGGACCCTGGCGAAGCTGGTGGAGTGCAGGGCGGCCCCAGTTGCAGCGTGGCACCGGCTACAGCCGCATCGCCTGCCAGCAACGCTTGCAGGCGTTGGGTGGCCTGGGTTTCGTTGCGGGCCTCCACCACCTGAGCTGGCCCCAGGCTCGATGCTTTGGGCAAAGGACGGCGGATCGTGGCACGCAGCCGCGCTTCCCTGATCCGCAGCGCCGCAAGCTCGTCCCGCTGACCGGATATTCCCCCGGCCAGTGGCGCGATGACATATTGGACGATCAGCAGGATCGCCAGCACGAGCAAGCCCACGGCCACGATCCTGCGGGTGAGAGGCGACATCTGCTCGATCATCGCACATGCGCCTCATATTGGACGGTCGACGATCCGTCGGGCATCTGGGTGACGTTGACCTGTCGCACACCGATCAGTCGGGGCATGCCGATCAACGCGGTTCGCGCCGCATCGACATCGGTGGTCGCCAGCGAGATGCCGATCGTCCCATCGTCGTGCGCGGACAGTTCAAGCGCGTGTGCACTGGGCGGCAGATGGCCCGCCAGATCCTCGACCAAACTGGTGGCGGCAGGTAAAGCGAACAGCTGGTTCAGGTTACGCGCAACCTCGGCCTGCTCGCGGATATGGCGTTCCGCTGCGAGCTTGGGCCGCGCCAGTCCTTCCAGGTCGGCGACCTTGCCACTTTCGTGAGCGACCAGGAGATGAAGAGCGAGCAGCACAAGGAACGGGGTCAGGACGAGGATCCCGATCGCCCAGGCCCAGGGGCGGGACAGATCGATCCGGCTACCCCGCGCCCGTCGCAGCGTGACGGTCTTGCCGTCGCTCGTTTCGGCCAGGATCGGGGGGAGCGGGATGTCATGCTCGCGAAAGCCCGCCTCGATCGCATCGAGCATTTCGGTCCGCGCCATCGCGATCCGGATTTCCAGCCTTTCGCCCTGATATTGCGTATCGACCATCGCCCAGGCGAGCTGCGCCAGGGGCAAGGGTGCATGCTCGACCAGCTGCAAGGGGATGGCAGTCCGCAAATAGGGCCGTGCCGCCTTGGGTAGCTTGAGTGTGAGGATATGGACCTGCGGCGGCGTCAGCAGCAGCCGGACCCAATGGCCTTCGAGGAGCGCGGCAATCTCCCGCCAATTCTCCTCCCCGAAGGCGGTGAGCGGCACAGCCTCGGTCAACCGCTCTCCTTCGCCACCGGCGATACGGACGACCTCGATACCTTCGCGGCTCGGCCGGACATCCGCGCGGGGTTTGCGCGACACGCGCCATGACATCCTGCCGGGTACGAGCTGGGCAAGCTCGCCTGCCCACCAGCGCCAGCCTTGCGCCAGCGCAGGAAAGGCTTCGGCCCGGATGCGATCGCTCAGCGCCGGCATGCCTGGGCGATCGGATCGAAGGCGCAATCGGCACCCATGGTGATGCGGGGCTCGATCCCCAGCGGCAGGACGGTGCCGGCCTGATCAATGAACTGCAGGGTGACGAGACGAGGCAAGGCCGTGGCATCGTCGGTCGAGCGGCGAAGATAGGAGAAACGGATATCGCGGAAACCGTCCGCCAGCGTCACGGGCGCCAACGTCGCGGCCGGCAGTTGCTGCTGCGGTATTGCCGGCCCGAAGCGGGCGACCAATGCCTTGCCGGACGCCTGCCCGACGACCGCGAGCTGGAGATGGAGTGGCCCGACCGGACCGAGCGCTTTGGGCGGCGGCACGGTCAAGACCAGCTCGGTCTCGTCGCCGAAGAAGGCGGCGCCCCTGGCAGGCGGCAGGGCGCGGCTGATCTCGGCGGTGAGAAAGGGCTCGATCGCCTCGATCTTCTCGGCCGGGCTTTCCTTCGCGTGCCGCCGGTACTGATCTTCCAGCCCGCGGATCGCCCAGCCGAGCGTGATCAGCAGCAGGCTGCCCGCGACCAGTGCGAACAGCAGCTCGACAAGGGTGAAGCCGGCTTCCTCCCTCATCGTTGCGGCAACAGTTTCATGCGCAGCACCGACTGGTCGAAGAGGATGCGTCCCTTCGCGTCGCGAACTGCGACATGGATCCGCATCAGCCCGTTCAGGCGGCGATTGTCGGTGAGTACTAGATGCTCGTCGGACATCCAGGCGAGGCGGCCTTGCTGCCCCTGTCCATTGCCACCGCCATAATCGAGCACGCTCCCGCGCAGCAGCAGGTAGCGGCCGTAGAGCAAGGCGGCGCGGCGATCCTCGGTCGTATGCAAGCGGCCGAGTGCGGCCGAGGAGCCTTGCAATACGACCGCCAGCAGCAGGGCGGTCACGACCAGCGCGACCAGCACCTCGATCAGGGTGAAGCCGGCTTCAGCGGGCCGCATCGGTGACCCGTCCCGTCATCCAGTCGAGGGTGAGCAAAGGCTTGCCGCGCAGCACCAATGTGCCGCCATCGGTCGATCCGTCGGGATAGGCCATTGGCCGATTCTGTCCGGCTAAAGCCGGCGCAAAGACGACGTCCTTGCCAGCAAGCGACGAGAGATTGATCGCGACCGGCCGTCCGCTCGCCAGAGATTGCTGGCGGGCACGGGCGACGGCCGCCGCAAGGCCGGTGCGCAGCTTCGCGCGGTCGACGAAGGCGGGCCGGATCGACAGGTTCGACATCGCGACCGCCGCCAGCAGGCCAATGATGGTCAGCACCACCAGCATCTCGATCAGCGTGAAGCCGTCGTCGCGGGTGGTTTCTCGGTTCATGCACGGGCTCCCGACACACAATCCATCTGATAGTCGTCGAGCAGCGCATAGGGGCGGTCGTTGGCGGCCACGAGGCGCAAGGTCTGGAGATGGCGATGGGCACCGCTCCCGAAGCTCACGCGGACCACACCACCTGGACGGACCGTTGCTGGCTCAGAGGTTTGCCCATTGCCGCCAAACGGGCTCAGCACGTTCAGTAGGCAATCCTCGGTGCCCGGCGCGACGATGTCGTGACCCAGGCTCGCGATATCCGCATAGGAGGCGATCTCCTGCCCGCTTGCGCGTGCGAGCGCGATGCGGCCCAGAAGCGCGGTGCGGGTGGTCCGGTCATAGCCATGGTCCTGCAGGACGCCATCGATGAGCCTGGGATCGGCCTTGTTGATGTCGAGGAACTGGTCCTCGCTCACCACCGCCGCATCGATGCTCTGGCCATCGAGGGTGAGCGTGCCGCTGGCCGGGAGCTGCGACCAGTGGCTGGCCTGGCCGGAAAAGACCAGATCCGCCGCGATCGTCTCGATGGCATCCGCCTCGGCATGCTGGATGGCAAAACGGTCGCTCTCGACGCGCAGGTCTCGCGACGCGGTCATCGCACGCAGCATCAGCAGCGCGGCGATCGCGGCGCCGAGCAGCAGCAGCCACATGGCCGAGATCAGCACGAAGCCGTCCTCAGTGCTTCTTCGCACGGGGCGGCGTCCGGTCGATGGCATCGTCGAGCACGGGATGGACCGCCTGCATCCGGCCGAGCAACTCATCGACCGCGCCATGCGCATCCTCGGGCGTACGCATCACCACGGGCGTGAGCAGGATGATGAGTTCGGTCCGGTCGCCGTTGGTCGTGTGCTGGCCGAACAGGCCACCAACCACGGGGATCTGGCTCAGGCCCGGAATGCCCTGGCGGCTGCGCGAGACATTCTCGCGGATAAGGCCACCCAATGCCACCATCTCGCCAGAGCGGGTCGCGATCGTCGAGGAGAGACGGCGCTGCGAGATGGTGGGGGAATCGATGCTCGAGGTGGTGGTCTTGGAGACCTCGCTCACCTCCTGGGCGATATCGAGCGTGACGGTGCCATTGTCGTTGACCCGCGGCGTGACCTTCAGGATCACGCCGGTATCGTACATCTGGACGGTGTTGATCAGCGGCGCGTTGTTGGTGATCGTACCCTGCGATTGCTGGGTCACGACTGGCACCTCGTCGCCGACCTGGAGTGTCGCGGTCTGGTTGTTGAGCACCATCAGCTTGGGCGCCGACAGCACGCGGACATTGGTCCTGGTCTGCAGCGTGTTCAGCACCGCCTGCACCGACTTGCCGATATAGCCGTAGGAGAAGCCGGGGAAGCTCGCGGCGGGCGTGGCGCTTCCCGTGTTGGACAGGGTGAAGCTCGAATTGCCCGACATCACCGACCAGTTCACGCCATATTGCAGGTCCTTGGTGAGCGTGACCTCGGCAAGGGTCGCCTCGATCATGATCTGCGGCACCGGCTTGTCGAGGGCTGCCAGCGCCTCCATCACGAAGTCATGCTCTTCGCCATTGGCGTAGATGAGCAGCATGTTGGTGCTGTCGACCGGCACGATGCGTGGGCCGTCGGACTGCGTGGCCTGCGCGAAAGACGTGTTTGCCGAACTGCTATTGCCACCGCCGAAGCCTTGCGTTTCGGCGCCGATGACCTGGCTCGGCTCCAGTGTCTGGTTGGCTATGGACGAACCGGCAACGCTCGAACCGCCGAGGCCACCACCTCCACCGAAGGAGCCGCTCCCTCCAAGACCACCTTGGGGCGATGTCGTATCCAGAAGCGGCGTAGAGGTCGGCTGCGCCTGGGCGATCGTGGAATCGGACACCGAAGCAGCGCGGCCCAGCACCTGCTGCAGCGATGATGCCAGATCGCGCGCGCGGCCATTCTGGACGGCATAGCTGTAGAGCTTGCGCTTGATGCTGGCGCCACCGGCATCGAGGCGCTCGATCCACGGCTGGATGCGGGAGATGTCGTTCGGATCGGCCGCGATCGCCAGCACGGAGTGAAGGCGCGGCAGCGGCACGATGCGCACGCGCGAGCCGATGATGTCGAGCGGTGGCTGGAAGATCTTGCGCAGCTCCGCTTCGAGCGCATCGGCGTCGACATTCTCCAGCTTGATCAGCTGGAAGGTCGAGCCCGACAGGGTGTCGACGTCGAAGCGCTTGATGATCGAGAGCGCCGCTGAGCGCTCGTCGCTGGAGCCGGCGAGCAGGATCTGGTTGTAGGCCGGGTCGATGCCGGCCACGACATCCTTGCCGACGAACTCCTCGATCAGGTGGGCGATCTGCTTCGGGTCGGCGTAACGAAGCTTCACCGCCTCGCTGGAATACCCGGAGGTGGGCGCGTCGGATGCGGCGCCCATAAGGGCGGCGGCACGCGCGCCTTCCTTGGGGAGCACGCGATAGTTGCCACCGCTCTCGACGATGACGGCGCCGATCGGCTCCAGCGCTTTCTCCAGCAGGGCAATCGCGCCGTCACGATCGACCGGTGAGGCCGTTCGCAGCGTGATCGTGCCCGTTACCTTGGGATCGACGCTGTAATTCAAATGCAGGATGTCGCCGAACACCGCGTCGATGACATGGTGGGCATCGGCATCGGCGAAGGCGAGATTGTAGCCGGCACGAGATACTGCGGGAGCAGCCGCCAGAGAGGCGTCAACCGAAGCGATCGGGATCAGCGAAAGCGGAGCCAGCAGAGCAACAACCCGCCGCAATATGCGGCGCCCAGACGCGATCATGAAAGGCCCCCAAGCCGATCTCCCCTTTCGGCTGCACGGAGGTCTAGCGAGCGAACAGATGCCCGACAAGCAGGCTCAGGCTCACCTCATCGCGACCGTCACATTACAAATCAGTAACCACCCAAAATGGATCTTTTATCCAGATTGACGTTCGAATGCGGCTGCCCGACCGTGTCCGGAACAGGGAGTGGGGTCATTGCTAAAATGTGTCAGTGCGGCAGCTTTGGCTGTCGCTTTGTGTGCGTCTGCGCGGGCGAGCGAGACGATCACTTACACGTATGACGCCCTAGGTCGAGTCACCGGTGTCGCTCATGCGGGATCGGTGAATAACGCACTGCAAAGTGCGATCACCTACGACGCGGCAGGCAATCGCTCAAATTATACCATCACGGGCGGGGCGACCGTTCCCTCACTCTCGATTGCGGATGCATCGGTCACCGAAGGTGGCAACCTGGTGTTCACCGTCACACGGGCGGGTGCGACCGGGATTGCTATCTCGGTAAACTATGCGACTGCCAACGGCACCGCCGTTGCCGGATCCGACTACACGGCGGCCTCTGGCACATTGACGTTCGCCGTCGGCGAAACGTCCAAGACGATCACTGTGGCCACCACGGATGACACCGCGGTCGAGAGCAATGAAACGCTGACGATCGCTCTCAGCAATCCAACCTCGGGTGCGACACTGAACCGTACGACGGCGACGGGCACGATCATCGACAACGATGCCACGCCGATCAGTTTCGCCATCAGCAATGCAGCGGCAGTCGTGGAAGGCGGCACGCTGGCTTATACCGTCACGAAATCCGGCACGACGGGACTTCCGATAAGCGTCAACTACGCAACCGCGAATGGCAGTGCGACAGCCGGTTCCGACTATACCGCCACGTCTGGAACGCTGACCTTCGCTGCGAACGAAACGTCCAAGACGATCAGCGTTGCGACGATAAACGATAGCGCGCCCGAGCCTTCCGAGACCGTATTGGTGAACCTGTCCGGCGCGACCGGTGGCGCTACGATCTCTGCGGCCCAGGGCACGGGCACCATAACCGATAATGATGTTACCCCGATCACTTTCGCGGTCGGAAACGCCGCTGCCGTCACCGAAGGAGGGACCCTCGTTTTCACGGTGACCAAATCGGGATCCACATACGTCAGCACCAGCGTGAACTATGCGACCGCGAACGGCACGGCTGCCGCGGGAAGTGATTACAACGCGACCTCGGGCACGCTGACGTTCGGGCCGAGCGAAACGACCAAAACCGTCAGCGTTGCCACGATCGATGACAGCATTCATGAATCGGCTGAAACCGTGCTTATAAACCTGAGTTCGGCAAGCGGAGGGGCGATATCGACCTCGCAAGGATCGGGCACGATCAACGACAACGATGCGGCTGCTCAACCACCGGTAGCCAATCCCGACAGCTGGACGGTGCAACGGTGCGGAACACTGTCACACAATGTGGTGGCCAACGACACCGATCCTGGCGGCAATTATCCGCTCTCGGTTGTCAGCGTCAGCGGAGCCGGCTTCAGCGTCGCTTCCTCGACCTCCGTCACCTATCATGATGTCGGGACGAGCGGTGGCCTGCGCAACGGATCCTATGTCGTGCAGAATTCGGCGGGCGTGCAGGCGACGGGCTCGATCACCATCACAGTGCCCAACGGGGTATGCAGTAATGCCGTCCCAGGCCAGCAATTCTAGTCTTGCCGCTATAGCCTATCCGAAATTCAATCGCATTCTGGAGTTAATGATGCGCTCAAAAATTGTATCGTTGACGCCTCTATTGATACTGATGGCAGATGCTTTCGCGATGTCCTCCGCTCAGGCGCAAACGATCGGCGCCGAGGCAGGGCCCCTGCCAAGTTTTTTCTCGACGACGCCTACGGGCGCCGAAGTTCGCACCGGACGGTTCATTCAGAACCATACCGATCTGGCTATCGGGGATCCAACCAGGGGTGGACTTTCGTTGGTGCGATCCGATTCCCTTCCTATGACGGGTGGATCCGTCGCCGGGACGGAGTCTCCGGCAGTCAACTATGAGTTTTTGGATCGAGTATATCAAACCCAATCCGGCAAAGGGCCAAGTGGCACAATCTATATTTATATACACTATAACGGCACAGACGCAAGTTTCGCCACAGATCAACTTTACGATGGATTTATAGATGTTTCCGGATTTAGGTCCGGAGTATTGACCAGGACGGTTGTTGGCTCGTCTCATTATTATACGTACCAATCGACTGATGGAACGGTAATAACATTTGCGACGACATCTGGCCTGAATTCCGATGCAATCAGTCTTACGCGGCCTGATGGCGTTTCCTTTCAATACTCATCCGGGCGTGTTGTCAGCAATGCGGGGTATGCGATAATACACGATTCTGGAGGAAGCAAGATATGCGTTCTCAACCTCGCAAATACGCCACTCCCCGGATCAAACGTCTGTCCAGCGGGCGTTCCAACGACCTCGTATAGCTATTCCGGCTTATCGATGACGTCGTTTACGGACGCCGATGGGCAAACATGGAATATGACGAATACGGCCGCCGGGATCGGTGTGCCTTTCCAGCGGGCCTACTATTATCCTGGCGCGTCAACGCCGTATCTTACGAATTATTTCTCCTACGACGCGGAGGTTGGCGTTGCAGCACTTCTTCAGAAGCAGGTATATGCGGACGGAAGAAGCTATACTTATGAATACAATTATGATGAATTTGGAAAAGACTCTCCATCTTATCTAGTATATCTTGGAGATTACTTCGATCAGCTGAACAACAAGACCACCCTCGGATGGACAATCTCCCGCGGACCGGTTGACGCTATTGTGCCCTCACCTACCATCGTCACCGATCCGCTAAATCGTCAAACGACTTATACCTATTGCGCGGACTTCAAGACATTTTGCTCGATAACGGCGCCTTCTGGCATAAAGTCTACCTTTTCGTATGATAATTGGCATAATTTAGGCCAGACTTCCGTGGCGCCGGCTCCGGGCTCCAGTCTCGCTGCAAAGATCACAAAAGCGACGTACGATTGCGCCACCTTTGCGCATTGCACGAAGCCGATAACGCAAACAGATGCGAACGGTAACGAAACGGACTTCACCTATGATGCGACCTCGGGGGTGATGCTGACTAAGACCGGGCCTGCCGTGAATGGCGTGCGGCCGCAAACACGCTATACGTATGCGCAGCGTTATGCTTGGGTCAGCAATGGCGCAGGCGGGTATGCCCACTCTTTTGCCCCGATCTGGGTACTCACCCAGGAGAGTTACTGCAAGACGGGGGCGCCGGCATCTTCTGGAACTGGCTGCGCCTCAGGTGCGAGTGACGAGGTAGTCACCACCTACGACTATGGCCCAGACACAGGTCCCAACAATCTTCTCTTGCGAGGCAAGGTCGAGGATTCAACGGGGCTCGCCCTGCGCACATGCTACAATTATGATTATTCTGGCCACAAGATCAGCGAAACCAGCCCGCGCGCTGGTTTGGCCAGTTGCTCGTGACGCGGGGAGACCAAAAGATGCGTCTCGGAATCTTCCTGATAGCCAGCATGACAGCAACGGCGACAGCTCCCCTCCTTGCGCAGGCCTCACCATCGGCGTTTACGGCGGCCACTCGTTATGACGCCGCTGGAAATGTGACAGGTACTATCGCGCCGGATCCCGATGGCAGTGGGCCGCTGCATTATGCAGCGGTGCGAAACACGTATGACGGTGCCGGCCGTGTCATCAAGGTCGAGACCGGCGAGCTTGCGGCGTGGCAGGCCGAGACCGTAGCACCGTCTGGTTGGACCGGCTTCACTGTCCTGAAAAGTGTGACTACTTCCTACGACGCCCTGGGGCGCAAGCTCGTCGAAATACTCTATTCGTCATCCAACATAGCCCAGACGGCCAACCAATATAGCTATGATGCTCTCGGCCGTCTGGAATGCACAACGGTGCGCATGAATGCCTCTGTATATGGCTCTTTGCCGTCAAGCGCCTGTACTCTGGGTACGCAGGGGAGCTTCGGTCCCGATCGTATAACGCGCAACGTGTACGACGCGGCGGGCCAGCTTACCACCGTCCAGAAGGCTTACGGAACCACGCTCCAGCAAAATTATGTCGCCTATACCTACACGGTGGACGGGAAGCAAGCGAGCGTGACGGACGCCAACGGCAACGTCGCGACGATGGGCTATGACGGGTTCGATCGGCTCGGACAATGGAACTTTCCCTCTCAGACCACAAAAGGGCAGACTAGCACGACTGACTATGAGAGCTACGGATATGATCCAAATGGTAATAGGACGTCACTGACGAAACGGGATCGGTCGGTCACGATCAGCTACAGCTATGACGCGCTCAACCATATTACGCTGAAGCAGGCGCCTGCCTCGACAACCGGAGCGGCGGCGTACAGCGTCTATTACGGCTACGATAATCGCGGATTGCAGCTTTATGCTCGCTTCGGTTCATCGACCGGACAGGGGATCACGACATCCTACGATAATATCGGACGGCCATCCTCGTCCGCCAATAATGTTGGAGGCACCAGCCGATCGCTGACCTATCAGTTCGACGCAGACGGCGACCGTGTCCGCGTCACCCATCCTGATGGAACATATTTCACCACCGACTATGACGGACTGGATCGCGCGACGGCAATTCGAGAGAACGGGGGCACGGCGCTGGCGACCATAGTCTACGACACCGAGGGCCGCCGGTCATCGATGACGCAGGCGAACGGTTCTGTCACAGGCTACACCTATGATGACGCAAGCCGGCTTGGTAGCTTCGCCCAAGATTTGCCAGGAACCGCCTCGGACAGCACATGGACCCTGGGATATAATCCCGCCGACCAGGTAGTGAGCGACGCACGGACAAATGACACCTATGCCTGGGGTGGCGGGATCAATTTGAACCGCGGTTACAGCGTCAACGGTCTCAATCAATATACCGCCGTTGGCGGCAATGCGCCGTCATATGATCTGGACGGCAACCTGCGTTTCGATGGCGCTACCACTTACAGTTATGACGCGGAGAATCGGCTCGTTTCGGCATCCGGCGCGAGCACGGCTACGCTCACCTACGACCCTTTAGGGCGGCTCATGTCGACTGCCGGAAGCGTCACGACACGCTTTCTCTACGACGGCGACGAGTTGATTGCGGAATATGACGGCTCGGGGAACCTGCTGCGCCGCTATGTTCACGGCCCCGCAGAAGACGACCCGCTCGTCTGGTATGAGGGCTCGGCGCTCACCGATCGACGCTTTCTGCATAGCGACGAGCAAGGCTCGATCGTAGCGATAAGCAACGCCAGTTCGGTGCTCGGTCTTAATAGCTATGACGAATATGGCATACCGGGTGGCCTAAACCAGGGGCGTTTCCAATATACAGGCCAGGCTTGGATTCCTGAACTCGGTCTCTATCATTATAAAGCGCGCGCCTACTCGCCAACGCTCGGACGGTTCCTTCAGACCGATCCTGTCGGGTATGCTGATCAGGTCAACCTTTACACATATGCAGGCGACGATCCGATCACAAAGGATGATCCGACTGGCAACTTTAGCAGCGGCCCGCTTATCGAGGCTTTGGAATATGCTGGCGAAGAAGAGATCGTGGGTGGAGGCCCCGAAGATCCCTTCGCTGACGGCGCTGCAATCCTGACGGTTGGGGTAGGGATAGTTGCATCTTTTGAAGCTTCCGGTGACGGTGACCGAGAACGATCCGCGCGCACTGACGCGGCGGAAGGCCGTGATAGATCCGCATCGGAAGGAAGACAGGCGCGGCCCGGCGCGCTTCCCCGACCGCCCACGGGCCGAGGTTCCGTAGCGCCAAACCAACGCGATCCTGTTCGCCGCTTTTCGAAAGCAGCAACTGCGAACAAGCTTGCAGCTCAGGGTGGAAAATGTGCAAACTGCGGCAAGCCCACGGTCAAGGCAGACGGACATCACATAGTTCGCCACGCAGATGGCGGCTTGACCAACGACGGAAATCACGCCGCAGTTTGCGACGATTGTCACAAGGAAATACATCGTGCCCAGCAAGGTGAATCAATCGAGCCAACGAATTCTTCGGGGTAAATTTCTAGAGTTAATCGCGAGTAATATTGAGAAATACGGATGGCACGTTTACGTTGTTCAACAGGGAAACTGCCCAAGATATATATATACGATAGGTTTGACAAAAAAAATTGGTTTTGAGATTATAATGGCCGGATGCTCAATCTATCAATTAGACCACGCTGTGGGGCTGGTTAATGATTTCGCGAAAATGGCAATCGAGAATGCAGGAAATTTGCAATCCAATGTTGAATTGGATGGGAAAGAATATGGCATTGGTCTCTGCCACGAAAGCTGGTCAAATAGACTCATGCTGGGATATCTAGATTATTACGGTTCAAGCAGCGTTTCGGCTTTGCAGATGTGTCCTCCGCCGAGCGATTGGACGCTAGACACTCCAGATCTTACCGCCCCATGGGACAGTGTGTCGCAACCTGTCTGGCAATGGCTGGAGCTCCCATGGAGTCTTCCCGTGCCAACGAGCGCGACTGTCGCTACGAGCATTTCTGTTCTTCGAGGACGAAAAGTAACTGAGATATCAAGATGGTCTACAGACGAATGGGAGATGTTTTCAGATTTGGATGCAGATTTGAGTGAAGATAATATGCGAGTTATTCCATTTGGAACGGCTTATGCATCAGATAATACCATTAAGCCTGCAATATTATTGCATATTAAAAGTGGAATTTATAGAAATGATGCAGAATCTCCATGGAAATCGTGGAGAAAAGAAGAATAATACTTATTTTGTTAATTTGTTTACGACTGTTATGGACGATTTAGAAATAAGGACTTAATAATTTATCTGCGAGCCTGCGTATAAGTTCTTAGAGAGAGAAAAATATTAATAACTTCGCATCTCTTCGTGAATCGCGATGGCCGTTTGACCTTGTGTCTCGTATAGCCGTTGGCGACCAGGCGCTGCTACTATCGCAACTCGCGATGTTGGTGAACTCCGGTATCCCGGTCGCTCGCTCGCTCGATCTGCTAGGCGACCAGGCATCCCGCTCAAGCTCGCGGAAGATCGTGACCCGGATGGCGATCACCGTGAGAGCGGGAGGCGGATTAGCATCGGCCTTCGCCGAGACAAGCAGCTTCCCATCCTATCTTCCGGGAGTTGTCCGCGCATCGGAGCGCAGCGGCAAGCTGGGCGAAGCGCTGACGGCTCTCGCTGAACGCCTGACCCTGTCATCGGCAACCCGGCGACAGTTGCTGACGGCGCTGACCTATCCGGCAGCGATCCTCGCCGCTACGCTCGCGGCTCTCGCCATCGTGCTGACCCTCGTGGTGCCACAGTTCCAACCGATCTTCGCAGGCCAGGAAGACAAGCTCCCCAGCCTCACGCGCGCCGTGCTCGCCCTGTCGAACGCCGTGACGGGCAAGCCCTGGCTGGTGGCTGGCATCCTACTTGGCCTGCCGCTCTCCATTGTTGCCATGCTGCGTTCCGCACCCGGTCAGCGGCTGGTGGAAGCCCATGGTCACCGCGTGCCGCTGCTGGGCCTGCGCGATCAATATCTGGCCGCACAGTTCACCGGCATCCTCGCCACCTTGCTCGGCAACGGTGTCCGTATTGTCGATGCCCTGCCACTGATCCGCGACGCGATCGGCAGCCGGCGCTGGCAGGCCCATGCTGGCTTCGTCGAACAGCGCATCCGCGAGGGTTCCTCGCTGTCTGCCGCCCTGGCGTCGAACGGACTGCTCCCCACCACCGCTATTCGCCTGATCGAGGTTGGCGAGAAGAGCGGCAAGCTCGCCGAGACCTGCGCCCAGGCCAGCGCCATCATCGGGGAAGCCGCCCGGTCAAGGATCGAAAGGATCGTAGCGCTCGCCAATCCGATCGCTATCATCACACTGGGCGGCATGGTCGCAGCGCTGGTCGGCGGCGTCATGCTCGGTATCTTCGCGTTGGGGGATTTCGCCGGATGAGGCGCAGACAGGAAGACGGCTTCACCTTGATGGAGATGCTGGTGGTGCTGGTCGTGATCGGCCTCATCGCCGCAGTCGCAATCCCGCAGGTGATGAAGCTGCTCGGCAACGCCAAGGCCAAGGCCGCGAAGATCCAGATCCAGACGCTGGAGAACGGGCTCAACTATTTCCAGCTCGACATGGGCCGCTTCCCGACCGACCAGGAGGGGCTGAATGCGCTGGTCAAGGCGCCTTCCGGTGCCGACAGCTGGAGTGGTCCCTATGTCCGCAGCGACAAGCAACTGACCGATCCCTGGGGCCACCCTGTAGTCTATAAGGCGGAAGCCGACGGCAAGCCCTACAAGCTGGTAATCCTGGGCGCTGACGGGAAGGAAGGCGGCACCGGCGACGACCAGGATATCGTCGCCGAGCCCTGAGCGCATCGCATGCCGATGATCGGGCTCGTCTTGGCGCTGTTTGGCGCGATCATTGGCAGCTTCGTGGGCGCGGCCGTGCTGCGTATTCCCGCCGGACGCGGCATCGTCGCTGGCCGCTCCTCCTGTGACAGTTGCCATACCGTTCTCGGGGTAGCCGAGTTGGTGCCGGTCCTGAGCTTCCTATGGCAGCGAGGGGGCTGCCGCCACTGCCACGCCCGCATCGCGGTCGACCAGCTGATCGCCGAGATCGCCTGCGCGGTCGTCGGCCTGCTGGCGGCTTATGCCGCAGGCGAGATCGTGGGCGCCGTACCACTGGCCTTGTTCGGCTGGACGCTTGTTGCGCTGGCGTTGCTCGATGCGCGCCATCACTGGTTACCCGACAAGCTGACGTTGCCGTTGCTCGTCGCCGGGTTGATCGGCGCCTTCGTCTCCCCTGGGCCAAGCCTTCTCGATCGCGCGGCCGGCGCCATGCTCGGCTATGTCCTGCTCGAAGGCCTGCGCTACGCTTACTGCCGCGCTCGTGACCGTGAAGGCCTGGGTGGAGGAGACCCCAAGCTCCTTGCGGCGATCGGCGCATGGCTCGGCGTCGCCGCGCTTCCGTGGATCATTTTGCTCGCCGGGCTGCTGGGATTGTCGCTGGTCGCGCTCCACCGTGTGCGAGGTCGTCACCTGTTTCGCACCGATCGCCTGCCGCTCGGGACCTTGATGGCGATAGCCGCCATCATCGCGATGCCGTTCGTCATGAACGGCCAGGACATCATATCGTCAATGTGACCACGAGGCTTGCATCGGACGGCCGCGCTGCATCGGCACTGCAAAGCTGGAAGCCGGGCGCGATGCTGGCGAGTCGTTGGGCAAAGGGAGCCGGAGCGCTCGACAGCAGTTCCGCGCGAATGACCCGGCCCATCGGGTCTACATAGGCACGCACGCCGATCTGGCGCCCGGCTGAGGGGGCTCCCAGCGCCGCAACCAGACGTGCGACCGCATCGGGAAGAGGTTGGAGCGCCTGGCCCGCGTTGAGGCGGGCAGGATCGGGCTTCTGATAGGATGCGAAGGCATAGGGATCGTAGCCGGCGCCACTGTCCACCCCACTGGTTGAAAGGCCTTGTGCCGGCGCTGCAACCGCTACCGCAGGAGCGAGACTCGCTGGCACGGCTGGCGCGGCCGGTGGCAATGTCGTCACCGACCATTCGGGGTGCTGTGCAGGCGGCGTAGCTGGAGATTGGGAAGGCGGTGCGGTCGTGATGGCCGCGACAGGCGCCGACATCACGCCTTGCCTCTGCGCGCTGAGCGACGGGAGATCGAAGGTGGTGATGCTTTGCTGGACCTGATGCGCGCCGGGCAACTCGACCCGCCCCAGCGAGACCAGCGCGATGATCAGCCCGGCGTCGAGCAGGAGACTGAGCGACAGCACCACGCCGTTGCGCAGCCAGCGATGGTCGAGCAGGCGGAAGGCAGCGTCAGGCACGGCCGACGGTCGCTCCTCGATCCAGCTTTCCGCCCTGACAAACCCCACTTTGATCCCCCTGTATGGCGACAGACCCTATCGCTCTGGTGACGGCCCGCAAGAGGGATCAATCTCCAATATACAGCACCGTGAGAGGCGGTAGAGTGAGGCCCGGAGGGCGCATGGGCTTCGAACAGATATTGGTTGCCGAAGGGCAGGTGAGCGAGGAGACGCTCGCTTATGCGCGCGCCACCGGCGAAAAGGCCGGAACCCGCCTTGCGGCCACCCTGGTGCGCCTGGGCCTGGCGGACGAGGAACAGGTGGCGGCTGCCTTCTGCAAGAGCCATGGCCTGCCTTCCTTTCAGGGCAAGGAAGAGCATTCCGCGGAGGCGACTGACCTCAATCCCCGTTTCCTTCGCCGGCATGCCGCCGCCCTGATCGGCGAGGAGGCAGACGGTCTCCACGTCGCCATGGCCGATGCCGAGGATCAGGAACTGCTCGACGGCCTGACCTTTGCCACCGAACTGCCTGTCAGGAGGTCCGTCGCGACCTTCTCCCAGATCGAGGAACTGCATCGCTCGAACGTGGATGAGAGCGAGTTTTCGGGCTTCGGCTCCGACGTCCGCGATGACTTTGCCCGTCTTGCTGAGGGCGAATCCGAAGCCCCCGTCATTCGCCGTGTCCAGGCCCTGCTCGACAGCGCGGCCCAACGGCGTGCCTCCGACGTGCATATCGAGCCGATGGCGCGCCAGGTCGTCGTGCGCTTCCGGATCGACGGACGTCTGGTCGAGGCCGAACGCCTGCCGTTGCAGTTGGCCCAGCCGATCGCATCGCGGATCAAGGTCATGGCGGCGCTCGACATCGCCGAGACGCGACTGCCCCAGGATGGGCGCATCCGGCTGACCTCGCGCGGACGCGACATCGACGTGCGTGTCTCGACTTCACCGACGGCGTTCGGCGAGAGCATCGTGATGCGCCTGCTCGGTCGCAGCGAGGTGCCGCTCGATCTTGAACGACTCGGCCTGCCGGCCGCGGCCTACGAAAAGCTGATCCGCGCGCTCGATCGACCGCACGGGATCATCCTGCTCACCGGTCCCACCGGCAGCGGCAAGACGACTACCCTCTATGCCGCGCTCAGCCGCCTGCGGCGTCCGGAGGTCAAGATCCTCACCGTCGAGGATCCGGTCGAGGTGCTCCTCGAAGGCGTCAACCAAGTGCAGGTGCGGCCCGAGATCGGCCTGAGCTATGCGGGTACGCTGCGCGCCTTCCTGCGGCAGGATCCGGATATCCTGATGATCGGCGAGATCCGCGACAGGGAGACCGCCGAGATCGCTCTACGTGCGGCGCTGACCGGCCACCTCGTGCTCTCGACGCTGCACACCAACAGCACGCTGGGCGCCTTCACGCGCCTCACCGACATTGGGATCGAGCCCTATCTCGCCGCCTCCACCGTCAATGCGGTGATCGCCCAGCGGCTGATACGGACGCTCTGCGCCGAGTGTGCAGGCCAGCGCACGCCGCGAGCCGACGAAGCCGCGGAATATGCGCGCACGGGGCTCGCCGTAGCCGATCAGGTTGGAGAGCCGGTGGGGTGCCCGGTCTGCCAGCATAGCGGTTACAAAGGGCGTGCGCCGCTCATTGAAGTGCTGGAGGTCGATGGGGGCCTTCGCGATGTCGTTCGCGAAGGCAGAGCGGAGGCAATCCTCAATCCGACGCCACCAGCCGAGACGCTGCTGGGGCATGGGCTTGCCCTGGTCGCAGCGTGTCGGACTACGCTGGCGGAGGTGCGCCGGGCGGTCCAGGCGGACTGAGACCTGAAGCGGCCTCGACGGGGCTGAACCCCGCATCGGACGGCTGGCCGATTCTGTTCGATTGCACGCGGCGGCGCGTTCGATCAGGCCAGTGTGACTGCGGCAAGACTGGACTCTATCACCTTCGCTCGTATCGATGACGCCTCGTTCGAATCCGCGGCGCTCCTCGCCATCGGGACCGGCCAGGCGCTCGACGTTCGGGCGAAACCAACAGTTCGGCATCGATCATGGCGATTTCGTTTCCGCTATCCGTTCCGGCGGGCATTCTCGTCCGGTTATGCGAATCGGCCCTCGGGGCGCTGCGACAATGGATGGATTGATCTCGGTCCGTTCGGGGCCCATTTCGGACGCGGTACGAGTGTGGCGTTCGAGGATTGTCATGGATGATGCGAGATTCGAGAGCCTGAGCGATCGGCAGCGCCGCTACCTCCGCCTGGTTGCCGATCTCTGTACATCAACGGAAATCGCCTATCGCGAGGGTAGCACGCCGAAGGCGGTCGACAAGCAACTCAAGCTGGCCTGCGACAGGCTGGGCGTCAGCAGTCGCATCGACGCGGCCCGGCAGCACCGCGATTTCGAGGCGCGGGTAGAAGCTTTCTACCCCCAGGGTAGAATCAATTTTCTTTCCCGATCAAGCTTTTGGCGTCTTCCGTGGCCGCTGCCGAGCAAGGCGCAGCCGACGAATAAGCTGAGTCGGCAACAGGTGCTGGCCTGGGCCGTGGTCATCTCGATCGTGACGCTCTTGGGCCTGACCTTTGCCGCGATGGTGATCGTCGCAATCGCGCTCTTGCTCGGCGTCCATCTGTAGACGGCGCCACGCCGGCGCCCAAGGAGGCCATAGTGAACGAGCTTGCGACATCCAGCCGATTGGCGGCCAATGACCTGCGCCGTGCCGAACATTCCATCGTCAAGGCCACGCGCGATACCGCCCAGTTCCTGTTGACCGCCCTCGATATCAGCGAGGCGCAGAGCCTCTCGCCCGGCCTCGGGCATCCGACAGTGCGGGCGACCGTGTCGGCGTTGACCGCCCTGGTCGAGAGCCAGAACCAGCTTGGTGTGCGCGCGCATCTGCATATCGAGAAAGCCGGGACCGCGCTCGGCCTGACCGTCACCGACTGGGGAGCCGGCGATCCCAAGGTTCCTCCCACCCTGATCGAGCCCGAACGCTCCGCCGCATGACGCTGCTCGTTCAGGAGACAGGCCGTGGTCCCTCTGTTTCATGACCATCTATGCCGACCTGGCGGTCGCCTACGACATCACGCTCGTCGCGGTCTGCGCTTTCGCGCTGATCAGGGGCGGGCCGCCCGAGCGCTGGGGGGCGTTGGTCAACCTCGCCGGATCATGCCTGTCGAGCGCGGCGCGCCTGTCCGGTTTCGCCAGCTGGGCTCCGATGGAAGCGCTCGTCCTGGTGATCGATGGTCTGGTCGCATTCGGTTTCTATCGCCTGGCGACCACCACGACGCGCTTCTGGCCGATATGGGCGCTCGGTTTCGCCTTCGCCGATCTCTACGCCAGCATCGCAGGCCGGTTCCTGCCTCATGCTGTCCTGCTGGCCTACGAGACCGGGTTGAGCGTCTATTCGTATCTGGCGCTCTTTGCGCTCGCGCTCGGGACCCTTCGGCTATCGGCGATGGCCGATCCTCAGCTCAGATCGGGAACTAGACCGCCATGGCCTCCACAGACGACCAGGAGCGAGTCGGAATCCAGCTCGAGCTCCCCCGATCCGTCGTCGAAAGCGTGATTCTCGCGGCGAGACGACGGGGCCATGACCAACAGGAAGAGCGGGAACGACTGGCAAGGATCATCGTCAGGAGCCGGCAGCAGCGCGCCGCCAGCTTCCCGGCCATTGTCTTCGGCGAGCCGGGCTGGGACATGATCCTCCAGCTCTACATAGCCGATTGTGCCGGCCGGCCGGTCGACGTGTCCAGCCTGTGCGCTGCGACGGGTGTCGCGAAAACGACGGCGCTGCGCCATCTCGACAGGCTCGAGCAACTCGATCTCCTCGAGCGGCGCGCCGACCGGGTCGACGGCCGGCGGATCTTCGTCCTGCTCCGCGAGGATCTGCGGCGGCAGACCGAGCGCTGGCTCGATTCGATGCGCCTCGCGCTCGACATCGGCACACCCTGAACGACATCCGGCCGCCATCACGCCATGGTCGGCCCCGTTGGCACCAGTCCCAGTTGCGTGAATGTTGCGTCGTCCTCGAATCTGGCGGCACGTCGAGCCCCTGACCCACGCCTTTTTCGGATCCGGCCATCGTTCGCCGCCTGGCTCAAGCGGAGGACACGCGATGGACGATGCGCTGTTCGAGGCCGGTGGCCCGCCGTGGCAGCGCGGGCGATCCGGGGGCGGGCCGCCGTGGATCGACCGGGCAGAACTGGACGCGCTCTTCGCACGACGCGATCCGCGCGTGGCGGGGCGGGGCATTCCGGAGGTTGCTGACCGCCTGTTGCGCGACGATCCCCCGATGCGGCTGCTCGTGCCCGACCCCGAGCGGATGCCGCGCACGCGATCCGGCCTGCGATTTTGCCCGGCCTTTCGGCGGACAAAGCCCCTTGCTGACGATGTTCTGGCCTGCCGCTCGCGACGCCTCCACCCTGCCGGTGATCGCAAGCCGCGCTGCGGACGACGGGCCCGACACCCTTGACCTCCTGCGTCTACCGGTGGAGTCGGTGATCTGGCGGGAACGTGCCGGGCATGAATATGTCGTCATCGGCGACCGCTGGCGTCGGGTACGGCTCGATGCCGTGGGCGCCAGCCTGGCCGGCGGGCCGGTCCATCTGCGCTACGATCTCTCTGGTTTTCGACGATTGCGCGCGGGCCTCGTCAGCCTCGGCCGACTGGAGGCGCTCAAGCGCCTCGGTCGATTGCCGCGCGCCTTGTTCGCACGCGATCCCGTCGCCGGCCGCTGGATGAACGCTCTCGCCGCCCGGGACATGCGGGCAGCGGGAGCCTCCCAGATCGACATCGCGATCGCCCTGTTCGGCGCAAGCGAGATCAATGCGGACAGCGTCGAGCGCATCCGCAAACGCGTGGCGCGCCTGCTTCTGCTGGCGGATCGCCGTATCGCCGCGGGCTATCAGCGCTTCTTCGTCGATTGATGGCCCGGTCCCTCGGGCGTGACCGGCCGATGCCGGCGACCGACCCTCGTCAGCCCAAGGGGTACGCCGGCCATCTGCCAGCGCTAGATGCTGCGCCGCGCGTCGGCGGGTGGGGCATGCCGCTGGTCCGCGGGGTCGCGAAGACGTGTTGGTATGGTCGAGCGTCACAGCCAGCCATGATGACAAGCATCGAACAGTGGGATGTGGTTCCGCATGTGCCAAAGGGCGGATGGCGCCTCGACCGGCGCTGCTGAGCCCGATTGATCGGGCAATATGATAGTGTCGTCGCATTCGCGCAGAAGCGGGCCTTGTTGGTCTGGCAGCGGATCATCCTCCCCGATGGCTCGTCGATCCAGATCGACAATCTGCCGGCGACCGACACCGCCGGCTATGCCGGGCTTCAGGACAAGGTGGATTTCCATACCTGGCAGCTGCTCAAGGGCGTGGCGATGTCGACGCTGCTCGGTATCGGCACGCAGATCAGCATTGGCGGTGATCGCAGCGATTTGGTCCGGGCGATCCGGGAATCCAGCCAGCAGTCCGCGTCGGAGGCCGGCCAGCAGATCGTCAGCAAGCAATTGGACGTCCAGCCGACGCTCAGGGTCCGCCCCGGCTGGCCACTCCGTGTGATCCTGCACAAGGACTTGATTCTCAAAGCCTGGAACCAGCCAGGCCAGGGAGATCTCTGATGGCAGACATCAAACTCGGCCGGCTGCCTGAGCGCACGCCGGTCAAGATCGCGATCACGGTGACTCCCGATCTTGACGGGGCGCTACGCGACTATCTGTCGCTCTACCACGCCACCTATGACGATACCGCCGCAAGCATCGCGGACATCATTCCGGCGATGCTCGAGGCCTTCCTCGATAGCGACCGCGCCTTCGCCCGCGCTCGCAAGATCTCGAACAGGGGAGCCTAGACCATGGCAATCGTGATCGGAGCATTCAAAGCCACCAAGCAGAGTGGTTGGGAGGGACGCATCCATACCCTCACGATCGATCGCAAGGTCAGGCTCGTACCCAACGATGATCGGGTGGGCGACAGCGCGCCGGCTTTTCGGCTGATGCTCGGCTGGCAGAGGATCGGGGACGCCTGGGAGGAGAGGTCGAGAAGCGAGAAACCGCGAGATTATCTCCGCGTGCGCTTCGAAGACCCGGCCTTCCCACATCCCCGGCAGGCGGCGCTCTTTCCCGACGAGGGCGGCGCGAGCGCCAGCCTGGTGTGGGACCGAGGCTTTCAATGAGATCAGCGGGGAATCATGCCGCATCGCGAGCACTGCGGTTCGTTGGATCGCGTTTCCGAAGAGGTGTGGAGCGGCGATCCCGTCCAGGACAACCAGCATCGACCATCGGTCAAAGGTGAGGCTATGAGCATTGATCGACGCCGCGACACTCTCATGCGCATCGGCGATGTGCGAAGGCGCACGGGTTTATCGACATCCACCATCAATCGTCGGGAGGCCAAAGGAACTTTCCCCCGACGCATCCGGATCGGCGAGAACAGCGTCGCCTGGTATCAATCAGATGTCGAGACGTTCATCGCCAATCCAATCCATTACAGGAGTCCGGCGCGATCTCCATGAATGAAGCCAGTCATGGTCTCGCGTCGCGCGACGTCGATCGCACCATCCGCTCTCAATTCGAATCGAACGATCGCCGATCTGCTAGGATCTGGAGCGACCGGTATCACTGGGATCGATTTATCTGGGTTCGGTCGCGACGCAAACGAGCATGCGGTGCCGCTCGATAGTGTGTCCATCGCAGGTAGGTTCGTTCCGAAAGCGTTCGGCGGCATCACCCGATATCGTCGCCGCCCGGCCACCCCTGGCGTGCGCGGCACGCCTGATTTCGCCCGCGCTCCATCAGTATAGAGCGCGGGCTTGATCATGTCAGGCTTCAGCCTCAGCCTCAGCCTTGGCCGGGGCGGGAGTTTCGGTCTTCGCTTTGGTGGGTCGACCACGCTTCGTCGCAGCGGGCTTGGGGGCATCGCCGGAGAGGTGGGCGCGGGCAGCTTCGAGCCCCTTCACCGGCTTCGCCGGCTTCGCCTTAGCAGCCGGAGCGGCAGCGGCCGCAGGAGTGGCGGCCGTTTTGCGCCCCAGACCGATCTGCTTGGCGAGGCCGCGACGCTGCTCCGCGTAGGCGGGGGCCACCATCGGATAGTCGCGCGGCAGGGCCCACTTCGCGCGGTATTCCTCCGGCGACATGTTGTAGTTGGTGCGCAGATAGCGCTTCAGCATCTTCAGCTTCTTGCCGTCTTCGAGGCAGACAATATAGTCGTTTTTGACGCTGGAGCGGATCGGAACGGCCGGCTCCGGCGCAGGCGGGAGTTCCGGTGCAGGTGCGCCAGCCTTCGACAGCGCTTCGTAGGTAGTCTGGATCAAGGCTGCCACTTCGGATGTGGCGATCTTGTTATTTGCAACGTGCGCGGAAACGATGTCGGCGGTCAGGTTGATCAGGTCAGCACTATCGGACACGGGGACCTCCATTGGGTGAACGGACGCGCCTGTAGACCCATTATTCAAGCGATACAATGTGCAGTCCAAAATGGATGTAACATTCTCCACAATGGATAGAAACGCGGGTCTCAAACCGAGAACGAAAGCGAGAGCCCGACAATTTCGCAGGCAGCGTTGGCGGAGTCCCCGTGGTTCTATCGGCCGGCTCGGGTCGCGTCATAGCCGATTGTCTGCGTTTCACGTTCAGGCATTCGAGGCGCCGATATCCCATACCGGCCGACCTGGTCGTGTCCGGCTTAGTCGGGACGCGGCAGGAGGGCGGACTTCAGTCCGCCAGCTCTTGGCGAATATAGGTTTCGAGCGATCGGTCCGAACCGCCCGCCAAAGTCGGCGAGCGCCGGCTATCGCTCGATGGGCTGATCAATCCCGTTCAGATCCCGACTTGTTCCTTCGGAACCATTCTAGCTTCTCGGCCAGGTCTTGCGTCGATATCGGCTTGGCGATGGTGCCGAGCGACACCGCCGGATATTCAGCCGCCACTCCAAGCTGGCCGGTAACGAAGATGCTCGGAATGCCCCGTTCCTGCAGCCAGGCGGCGGCTTCAGGCCCGGTACGCCCGTCGGCAAGGTCGATGTCCACCAGCGCCGCGTCCACCTCGAACGTGTCGAACCCCGCAACAAGTTCGGCGAAGCTGCCGGCCGATCCGGCAAAGACGTATCCCAGATCCTCGATCATGGCCTCCACATGGAACACGATCAGAGGATTATCCTCCACGTAGAGGATGCGCAGTGGCGGTAGGGTCAGGCTCATTGATCCTCCACGCTTGGTGGTTCTGAGGTTTCAGCAAATCCGGGAGGATGGCCCGACGGCGATGCAACGCAGCCCTCCCGGATCGAAGATGATCTCGGGAGGCGAGCCAAACAGGCCGCGCAAGGCCGAGCGGATGTATCGTGTCCCGTAGCCAGGGTTGGACGGTTCGGTCACGGGCGGTCCACCGCTCTCGATCCATCTGAGGGTCAGGATCCTGTCGACTTCGGATGATAGCTCCCAGTCGATCCGCACCCGACCTTCCGGCCGGGACAGTGCACCGTATTTGAGCGCATTGGTGGCGAGCTCGTGGAAACATAGGGCAAGTGTCATACTTGCATCCCGTTTGACCCGGATTGGCGGCCCCTCGGCGAAAATGCGGTCGCCGCCACCGCTGCGATATGGCGAGCGGGTGCGCTCCACGATTTCGGTGAGATCGACCGCTTCACCGCCCGCCTCGAAGACGATGGAATGAACCTTCGACAAGGCCTGGAGCCTGCCTGCATAATCGTCCGTCAACTGGTCGACCGATGTCGCGCCCCGGCGCGTCATCTCGAAGATCGCGGTCACGCTCGCGAGGATGTTCTTCACCCGGTGATTGAGTTCGCGGCGGAGCTCGACCTCGCGTTCGAGATGATCTCTCACCTCACGCTGCCGGAAACGTGCCAGCAGTGCTGACTGGACGCCGCTGAGCAGTTCGAGCGTTGCGACCGGCCGCTGATAGAAGATCTGGCGTGAGCGCGGCCATTTGGCACTGAGTTCCGCCCGAACACGCGCATGAGGCGCGGCCCTGTCGAGGAGGACGACGATCGGCATCTCGGACCAGGCTGGCTGGTCGGCGAGATGGTGCGCGATAATGTCGAGTACCGCAGGATTGAGCGCTTCATGCGTGACGACCAGTATGCCTGGTCCCTCAGCCAGTTTTGCCGCAAGCTCCTCCGGCCCGACAGCTTGCCTCACGACCATGTCGTGCTGGGTCAGCAGCGTCTCCAGATACTCGGCGTCCCTCCGATAGGGCGCGAGGATCAGCACCCAATCGAGAGAGCCGTCAGTTCCCGACACCGTTCGCTCACGCATCCGGAAGCGGGTTGTATGGGATCACCGCGACGCCTGAGCTTTGAATGAAGAGCTCGCGCACATCGAGATCGTGCGGGCCATGCCGCTTCTTCACGACCGTGATGTTGCGCCGCAGGCGTCCGTCATGTTCCATGATGCGCAACAGCAGCACCGTGTCGCCCAGGAAGCTTACATCGACGTCGATGCCAACGTCCTGCCCGAGCAGGCCATGCTGCGCGACGATCAGCATCGTCAGAACGCCGGCGCGCGCAAGATATTTGAGCAGCGACTGGATGTCGCGCACCGCCTTTTCACGGTGTGGCAGCGAGTTGAGATAACCGGTGAAGCTGTCGATGACGACCACTCGCACCTTCTCGCTGCTGACCACCTGCTGCACGATCTGGCCGAACTCGCCCGGCGAAATCTCGTTGGGGTTGAAGTCCCGGAGGATGAGCTGGCCGTCCCGATGGAACTGGCGCAAATCCATGCCCAATCCTTCCGAGCGGCGGAAAAAGGTCTCCACTCGCTCTTCGAACAGGAACAGGGCAACGCTTTCGCCGCGCTTCAGCGCGGCGGTCGCATAAAGCGACGCCATGGTCGATTTGCCGGTGCCCGCTTGCCCGATGACGAGCGTAGTGGTTCCTGATTCCTGGCCGCCGCCGAACATGGAATCGAGCTCGGCGACGCCCGACTTGATCAGCTGCGGCTTGATGGTTGGGGCAGCGGCGCCCGGAATGATTCGCGGGAAGACAACCACGCCTTCTCCCTCACGGATCGCCATATCGTGATAGCCATCCGCGATGGGCACGCCGCGCATCTTGCTCACCTCGATGCGCCGGCGGACCGAGCCATATTCTTCGAGCGACTTGTCGAGGCAGATCACGCCATGGGCGATCCCCTCGACCTCCTCGCCGGAATGCTGGGTATCTCCAACCCGGGTGTCGAGCAGCAATGCGACCACATTACGTGTGGCGAGAAATGCCTTGAAAGCGATCAGTTCGCGGCGGAAGCGCGGCGTATCCCCGGTGATAAGCCGGATCTCGAGCAGCGAATCATAGACGAGGCGGCTCGGTTTATGCTCCTCGATCGCTTTCTCGATAGCCCTGCGCGTCTCGTCGAGGCGAAGCTCGGCCGTCTGGAAGATCGTCTGGTCGGCAGCGCCGTTGACCGCGTCCGAGGCCGAAAGCTCCTCGACGCGAATTCCGTCCAACGTCCAGCCGTAGGAATCGGCTATGGCCTTGAGCTCGGCCTTGGTCTGCGACAGGCTGACATAGATGCAGCGCTCGCCTGCTGCGACGCCGGCCCGGAGGAACTGCAGCGCGGCGGTGGTCTTACCCGATCCCGGCGCGCCCTGGATGATGTACAGGTTGGAGGCCGGGAGGCCGCCTCGCAGGATTTCGTCCAGACCTTCGATCCCCGAACTCGCCACTGCCTGCTTCTTGCGCCCGGTCATACCGCCTCGTGTCAACCCGCATCATCTTCAACGTCGAACGTGCGGTTGCGAAATCGTGCCGGAGCCGAATTAGTTCCGTTTCGCTGGCGACGCTCAATGCGGACGCGTGGCCCCGGCTCTGGAACGGGCACTCGCCGCGGTCGGGAACCACGCTTTGGTCCGTTGCGTGCTCAACTGGCCCTGCTTCGGCGGGCCTTTCATGGTCGGTCGATGAGGACGTTCGATCGCGATCGCGCAACGGAGCCAAGTCAGACCACGAGCTATGTTGCGAACTTGACGGCCGCCAGACCATTTCCTCCAATATGGGGCGATCCCGCTTCACAGTTCGACCATCGTGTAATTGAAATTGGTTCATGGCAGATGCAACCGACCGCCGATCGGCCAGTGTGGAGATGCGCATGGGACGAGAAATGGGGGTGCTCCCGTCAGACCTGCTTAGAATGGCGACGATGATCAGCGATGCTGCTGTCGAAATGGGTTGCTCGACTTCGGACGTAGTGTCCATGATCGAATGTAGACTTAAACGTGGAGACCTGAGCGGTCAGTTCCGCCGGTCGGGCGCGGTCACTGTCAAGGAGTGGAAGCGCGTAAGGATGCGCCGCAACAGCATCATGGAGACCACGATCTTTCGTGACCCGGCATGGGACATGTTGCTTGACCTCTACAGCGCCGAACAGGAGCGGAGGCACCTAACCGTCAGCCAACTCTGCTATGGGTCAGGTGTCGCGATTGCGACAGCCCTCCGTCATATCGATCGAATGGCCGAAGCCAATCTTCTGGAGCGACGCGAAAACGCGCGTGACCACCGCAGCACGATCGTGTCGCTGACGCCCGACGCCAGGGTCAAATTTGAGCGGTTTCTTGATATGGTACCCTAGCCGTCGACACGAGCATACCGAAGCATGGTCGTCCCACATGCCGGGATATGGCTGAGCCCGTTCCCGGGCCCTTGTAGCCATGGTTCAGCTGTGTCCCATTCTCGCCTCGTCAAAGCGGCCGGCGGTGAGGCAATGAATATGCGTTGCAAGCAGCCTCGCTGGCAGCTTCGATCGACCTTCCTAGCGCCTCGGTGCGGAGCAATCCGCGTTCAGAGCGTACCCGCGCGCAGGTGAACCGGTGCCGGCTCTCATCCCCGTATATCCAAACCCGCTCGGCACGTGCGACAAGGATAGGGGTGCGCCAGCGTCGCGATCACCGGGTGCGCCGCGTTGCACGCCCTGAACGCGGGGCACCATCGGACCGTCTCGCGCCCTTGCTCCAGCGCCGCGCCGGGCATAGCTTCTCATCGAGAAGGGGGACGGCATGGATTTGGATCAGTGGTATCGTGGCCGGCTAGTGAGAGACGAACGGTGCCCTCAGAACGGCAGCGATGTCATGATCCAGCTCACGACCTTTGATCGTATACCGATCGATATGCCGAAGGCGAACATCCGCGAGGTTCAGTCACTGGGTGATGGAGCGATCGTGTACCAGAAGGCCGGTCCGCCAATTCGGGTGGTTCAGAGCGCGAGCTGGATCGTAGCGCGCTGGAAGCAGAGCAGAGGATGATCAAACTGACCGCGCAGTCCGGAGAAACGGTCGCGATAAATCCGCTGCACATCTTCGCGGTGCGGCCCTACCAGGGGGGCTCCCGCATCATCGCAGGTGGCGGCGCTGCAATTGACGTGAAGGAAGGTCCTGAAGAGATTGATCGGGCGGTAAACCGGTGGACGAGGAGCGAATGATCAAAGTCACCCTAGCGGACGGCACGCGCAAGCAAGTCTCTGCTAAGGATGTTCGCAGCGTAGAGCCGGATGGACGGGGGGCTCTTCTGCATCTTGTCACAGGTAAAATCCTTGCCGTGGTACAGGATGTCCGGACCGTCGAGTTGCGGATCAAGGTTGCAACTGCTGAGCGGGATGACTAGACCGGGAAGAAGCGATGGCGCTCGGGCCGGGCGCGCCCGTGAGATAGCCTATCGCTGGTGAGGTTCGCCATACTCATCTGACCTCGATTGGCCGGGAATCCAGCGCAGCTGTTGGGCGAGGTTCGTGCACAGGCTGCGCTCTGTACGTGTCGACGGATTCGACCTGCTTCCCGCCGCGATTGGATGCAGCGGCACATCCGGCCCGGCCTTCACACCCCTGATGGGGGCGCGATCCTTATCGCCATTTTCGGTCAATTCTCGATTGTTGCGACTTAGGGCACTTGGAATTATTTTCTGATCGCCGGAGTGGACCCCGGCGAAGCCCAGGTGCCCCGTTCATCGTGACCAGTGAGCGGGGCACCACCCGCCGCCTCCATGCCAAATTCCAATCTGCCGGGGGCAAGCCGGGGAAAGGCACGTCTATGATTGGAGTGTTGCATATGCTCGCCTCCGATCGCCGCGGCGCCCATGCCGTCGAAGGTGGGCGCCCAAGTTCCGAGATCTGTTGCAACGCAGCGACGAATGTACGCACAATTCCGGCCCGATCGCCTATAGCGCGCCGTCGCAGTCGCCCGAGCCAACGAGAGATATGGCCGCAGGAGGTGAGAGGATGCGCCCTAACCGGCAGCCTCTGGTGGCTGCGGCACTTCGTCGCGTGAGCCCTGCATTTTATGCGGCATTTGCACTTGCAACACGCCGCTCGCAGATGCACAACAAGCGGGCCTATTCAGGCATCCTCTCCTCAACTCATACCAAGATTCACTGATCAGAACCCGCAGGCCCATGCGCGCAGGCCGAGTGACATAATGCGCCAAGGCTGGTCGACGAGCTTGTTCCAGGCATCGCAGCAATGGTCGACGATTTCGTCGTAAGAG
>Ga0207671_10000745_pt1 | contig 41309 bp, 30 predicted proteins | sample KBSC24metaG_FD_184352 | JGI IMG/M metagenome (GOLD analysis project Ga0207671, IMG submission 184352) | Corn rhizosphere microbial communities from Kellogg Biological Station, Michigan, USA - KBS C2-4 metaG (SPAdes) (version 2) | ecosystem: Host-associated > Plants > Roots > Rhizosphere > Soil...
TGAACAACAATCCCAATGGGAATTATCTGCTATATCGGCTGTTGGTGAAAAACACCAACAACGGCGTGAACGGCGTGAAAAGAAAGTTGTTTCAAAATAGCAAACTATTTATTTGCCATTGAAACAGGCGGTATAGAAAAACAACCGTATCCTTTTCATTCTTTCTTTCCACTGAGCATTGGCACAAAAGAAAACTGATCATAAAACTCATCTACCACAACGTCGTCTTCCTTTTTGATACGATGCATTCGCTGACCGTTGGCCCCACCTACCGGAGCCACCAATATACCTTCCGGACCAAGCTGATCAATCAAGGTCTTTGGAATGGCTTGTATAGCGGCGGTTAACAGTATGCGGTCAAACGGTGCGAACCGCGGCAGCCCATGATAGCCGTCTTCGTAGAAACAGTGAATGGCCGGAATCGCCTGCAGGTAAACAAAACCGCTGTTTGCATCAAATATTTTCTTTTGCCTTTCCAGGGTAAATACTTCGGCACCCATCAGTGCCAGAATGCAAGCCTGATAGCCGCTGCCGGTTCCTATTTCCAGCACCTTATTGCCCGGACGTACGTTCAATAATTGGGTCTGGTAGGCAACTGTAAATGGCTGGGAAATGGTTTGCTTTTCAGCAATAGGTAAGGAGCGATCCTCGTAGGCCGCTGCTTCCTGGGCCTTATCCACGAAAAAATGGCGGGGCAATTTCCCGATAGCGGCCAGTACCCTTTCATTGGTAATGCCTTTTTGCCTGAGGCCGCTTACCAGCCTTCGGCGCAGACGCTGGTACCGCTCTGTATCAAGTTGCAAACGTTCCATCCATCAATGCAAATAAAAGTTGTCTGGTAACTGCTAAAGGGCATTACCGTGGTACAGGGAAGCATTCAATAATTTTATCTGGGTAAATGCACAGGCAAGACCATTGAGCTGGTTGCGCAGCAGCGTTTTCAGGTTAACATTTAAAACCGGCTCGTTTAATACGTTTCTATACGCCATTATCATTTTCTTTTCACTCACCTGGCAGGATTGGAGAATATCTTCTTCGTCGCACAGTATTATTATATTGGATTCAGCTCTTTCTGCTTCATCGTACCCCTCAACAATGCCAGTCATTGTTTCCAGCTGACCCAATAGTTCGTGGGCATACTGGTTACACTCCTGTGCAAGACTTAATACCGTTCTGTTTAGTGATTTGTTTCTGATTTTGGCTGCAAATGCCTCAAACTCCTTTTTTCTTTCTTTTAAGAGTTCGAAAAGAAGCCTTAATTTTTCCAGCACAAATGCGGGAACATGATTAGGCTTTGCAAATATCATGGCAAGTTTTTTAGCTGCTCTGCATATCATTCTTACACAGAAAATCGCACAATTAATATACCAGAAACTGCCCTGTTGTAATCATTAAAAACTGTTATTGGCTTATACAATTGAATTACAAAAATCGCCGGTCTGGTCCGCGGCGAGGCATGTCTATTTCATTCATTTCCTTTAATTCATTCAGACTGGCTGTATCAATAAAAAATTTCATGCTGCTTTCGTCCATTTTTTTCTTCCATTGTTATTGCACAGCCAATCCCATTGGATTTTTCCCTGATAACCTCGTCCAGATTCTTCGCGGAAACCAAGTAAGGATGTTTTTTCTACAACGGGGAATTTCGGGCAAAAAAAACATCAATTCTCTGCGCCCGCGAGTTGCCGGCAGGTAAGCTGCCCGGTAAGTGTTAAAAGAGGTTTATCCTGCTGCAATTTTTGAGACACATAGCCTTAAAAATCAGATGGCTGCCGGCTTTAACAGCAGCGGTGTTCTTTCATTTGTTTCGGAAAAATTTATAATAGAGCGGCAAATTTTTTGAGCTGGTTTCCTTGTTGAAAACATATTCTAATAATGAAAAATGTTATTATGAAAAAGAACAGCATGATAATGCTGGCATTATTTGCTTTTGCTGCATTTTTGTTACCGCGGTCAATAAAAGCACAGGAAGACAAAGAGCGGATATTCAATGACAGCAAGTCGGCAAAAACAGCATTTATAAAAACGGATGGGTCGATGGACAATCTTTTTAAAACCTCCTATGGATATGTCATATTTCCAAACATTGGTAAGGGGGCTGCCATAATAGGCGGGGCCGGCGGCAACGGAGGCGTGTATGAAAAAGGAAAAAGGATTGGTACGGCCAAAATGGTACAGATCAGCGCAGGCGCACAGGTGGGCGGACAGGCATACCGCGAAGTTATTTTTTTTGAGGACAAGGCTGCACTGGATCGCTTTAAAGAAAACAAGATTGAGTTCAGCGGACAGGTTTCGGCTGTTGCCGCTAAAGCAGGGGCTTCTGCTACCGCTAAATACAGGGAAGGTGTTGCTGTATTTACACAAGAATTGGGCGGGCTGATGCTGGAGGCTTCCCTCGGTGGTCAGAAATTTACCTTTAAGCCCGTGTAGCACGCCGATACTTTTTTTTATTTACCGGTAAATGAATTATGCCGGTAAACATAATCAATAAAAGCAGTCTGACATCCGGACTGCTTTTATTATTAGATAGTCATTAACAGATGCAGCGTGCATTCTTTTTGACAGGAACCACTGCTTATTTAGTTAATAGGAGCCGGTACCTGAACAGGCATTTTCCTGCTGACCGCCTTTTGTATATTAAGAGACGAATCAAGGTGCGTGTGCAACATTTTTAAATTGCTACTGGCAAAGGCTTTAATAGTTTCGTTTGTGCCGTTTGTGGCTTCCCGTTCAAATTCCTGTATATCCTTTTTATGATCATCTACCATCATATTGATATAAGCTTCATCAAACGCAGCGCCTTTCTTTTGCTGCAGCCGGTCTTTTTCCTTTTGCTGGCGGTTGGAAATTGAATCGGGCAAGGTTATATTTTTGGCGGCCGCCAACGCTGCAAGCTTTTTTCCTCCTTCTCCGTGATCCCTAATCATCATAGCGCCAAAATCTTTCACGCGGGGATTGAGTGCATTGGTTTGTGCCAATTGTCCCAGTTGCACTTCCAGCATTCCACCACTGGCTGCATTTACCATGAAATCGGCATCTGCTTTGGAAGGTGGCACAGCTGTAGAGGGCAGCACAGCCGTGGAATCAATACGCTGTTGTGTAGTTGACTGGCTGTCAATTTTTTCCTGGTTTTCTTTTTTTGCGTTTTTAACGGCGTCAGCAGAACCGTTGTTGCAACTAACCAGGAGAATGATTAGTGCTGACATATAATAAAACCGGATTAGCGTTTTCATAACAAGTATTTTAAAAAAATGAGCTCAAAGCATATGCCATGGGTGACAGGGTCTTCCCTACCCCGTGCATCAGGAGCGGGTTTTGCTATTGTTATAGGGACCGGGGACGATAAACCTATTTTCGGGTTAAAGAAATCTTTTAAACTGGCAGGGAATTCGTGGCATATTTAGCAAATCAACCATTGGAGACATGAAATCAATGCTTATACTAACGGATTTTTCCGAAGACGCTTTCCGGGCTGCGGAATATGCCTGTCAACTGGCCAGGTTACTGCACATACAAAGGATTGTGTTATATCACGCATATCAGACAGTTATGGCTGTTGCAGATGTGCCTGCCTTTGCTACGGTTAACAGCGATAAGCAGATTTACCAGGAGAGCATGGAATCGCTGGGACTTTGGCAAGACCGGCTTAAACCAATGGTGGAACATACCGTGGACTTTGACCTGGTGGCTGAGGATACTGCGCTGGTTAACCTGGTTGACCTGATTAATCAACGAACCAGGAAGGAAGGAATTGATATGATAGTGATGGGCGTATCTGGGAAAACTGAGTTTGAAAAATTACTCATGGGAAACACTACGGCAGAGATACTGAGAAAAGCAGCATGGCCGGTGCTGATAGTGCCAAGGGATATCCCGCTCGGGCGATCCATTAAAACCATTGTATTAGCCAGCGATCTTAAAAACACCACTACCCTACCAGCCGATCAGTTGCACGAGTTTTTAAATGTTCTGCCAGCAAAACTACAGGTGATACATGTAGGGCGGAAAGCAACGGAAAAAGATGCGCCTGAAACGGAAAAAGAAATTGCCGATCTGCGCGAACTGCTAAAAAATTATGATCCTTCCTTTCATTATATTACCGGAGACGATATTGTGGCGGAGATGCTGGCTTTTGCAGAACAGCAACAGGCTTCGTTGATTATAACGGTTCATCAAAAGCATGGATTTTTGTTTCGTCTTTTTCACGAAAGCCTTACGAAGAAGCTGGCCTACAATTCCAGGATTCCCCTGTTGTCATTACCCGGCTTCGGGTAGTTATAATGGATATATGTTGATTTTTTAGTTCATGGCAGATCCCGAATCGGGAATGTAAGGCTCAAGCTTAGCCAACACAGTCCTGGCTATGCTACCAGGTATGCGCAGGTTGCGGACTGAGTTGCCGTAATTAATTTTTTACCAGTTTTGACTGATGGATTAATTCGCCCAGGCTGTTTTTAACAGTCAGTACATATAATCCATTGCCCGCAACTGCCGGCATATTTACTGATGCCGTATTGAAGCCTGCATAAACGGCTACCTGCTGTTGTTTTATTTTACTGCCGCTGATTGTATACACTTCCACCTTGTACATATCATTTACAAGAGCAGTCAGCTGCATGTTTACAGCATCTTTTACCATTGTATTATGGGTAATGCTGCCGGAAGAAGCACCTGAATTCAGCTTTACAATTTTTGAATAAACTGCCTGCCCGGTTCTCTCAATTTGTTTGAGGCGGTAGTATATAGCTGATGTGTTTTTTTCGGGATCCGTAATAAAATAATTATTGGCAGGCAAAACACCTGGTGTTACGGATTGGATGTCTTTCCAGGTAATACCGTTGCTGCTTTTTTGTACAACATAATGGTTCAGATCATTTTCATTGGTAGCAGACCAGTTAAGCGCAACCGTTCCATTTGCAGGCTGTGCAGTAAAGGATATGATGTTTACAGGCAGCAACAAGGTAAAGTTTTGAAAAAAAGATTTAAAATAGATACAGGTCTGACGCACCATATCAGCTCCATAAGTTGAAATAGCGCCATTGCGGTATTGCAGGGTGGATATGTTTTTAAAATTCATCTGGAACATCGCTTCCCGGTGGGCAGTATCTATAGAGGGTATATTGTTTACCAGGGAAACAGCCTTGCTGCGGACACCATCAAAAGAAAAATTAAGGATGGTAAATGGGTCAAGCGCGTAACTGCCCGGTGTAGCCGCTTCAATAAATTCCTGCAAACTGGATCCATTGCCATCTATGTCAACACCCGTAATAGCAAAACAATTTAGCGCCGTATCGGTAGTGGAACCGGCTACTTTAAATTTTATTTCCCAGTCAACATAGGAAGTAATGTTTGCAGGCGCTACCACATAAGGCTGAAAAGCATCATAATAACCAATACCGGCGCTATCGTCGATATTATAGATTTGAGCGCCTCCCACCAGGTCAACCACTTTTATATTGGCATCAACACCGGGCATTACATTGGGAAAACGATATACCGAACCAATCTGGTTAGCGGTACCGCTTATTAAAACCGGGCTATGAAAACTCATGGAGGGCGCCACACATTGTGCGCTGGAAAAATAATTGCCCGCAGTAACAGACAATATTGATAAAAGGAAAATCTTTACAAGGTAAAGAAAAGATGTTTTGTTGGTTTGCCTGATCGCAGTAACCTGCGAATTGGCGGGGTAAGTAGTCATAAAGGGTACATTTTCGTTTGCTGTTCACTAATATGATTTTCCAGCAGGATAAATGGACTATTACCCATCAGAAACTCCAGTAAGTGGTTATTCTGATTTCGGATGCAAGTTTGCACTAATTTAAATTAAATGCAAGTAATTGCTGAAGTATCCACCGTAGATAAACGTTCATTTATCGAAAATATACCAACCAATTGTGGTTAGGAAAATACGCAAATGCGCTGTAGCAACTATTGTTATTGATTCATTCACTGCCAGTTATGGCAGTTTTATAGTTAGTTCTAATAGCATGAACTGATGCGTTTATCTGATTTGCTGTTCTAGGTGGTTTACCTTAGTATGGGGAAATTGCTGATTTCGGTATTTGGTGATTTTGAGATTTTTCCGGATAGTAAGGCAAAAGCCAATCACAAAATCCCGCAATCGATTATGAAGAGAAAGGAAATTACTGATTTCGGTATTTGGTGATTTTGAGATTTTCCAGCTGGTATGAGCAAATGCAAATCACAAAATCCCGCAATCGCTAAATCAGCAATGTATCGTTACCGTCCAGTTATATGTATCGTTACCGGACAAAATTGTTCCCAAAAAATTATAACGTATTCATTATTAAGCCTGTCGGCAAATGGCATTTTTTTAGTGAGACGTGAGACGTGAGACGTGAGACGTGAGACGTGAGACGTGAGACGTGAGACGTGAGACGTGAGACGTGAGACGTGAGATTATTTGGTTGCGCAAGTTATAGTATTTTTTGTTTGTTCGCGCAGCCCTGAAAGGGCGTCATATGCTAGACCGGGGTGCAACCCTCGGGAATGAATAAAACCAATAAAACCAGCCCTGTAAGGGCGTCATATGAATTGCCCGGGGTGCAACCCCGGGAGCAAAAGAAATCCGACATCACCGCATCAGCCATCAGCCATAAACAGCAGCCATGATAAAAAATTATTTCAAAACCGCATTCAGGAACTTACTGCACCATAAAATTTATTCCTTTATCAATATTGCAGGCTTAAGTCTTGGTCTGGCCTGCACCATGTTAATTATGTTGTATGTAAATGATGAAGTTAGCTACGACCGTTTTCACAAAAACGGCAGCCAGATTTATCGCATAGATAAAGAGACCACAAAAGATAATGGCGGCTTTCATCACAACAGTTATACCGGATATTTTCCTGGTCCACGTTTCACTGCAAAAATTCCGGAGATAAAAAGTTTTGTAAGATTTCAGCCAGGTGAAACGGACATTAAAAGCGGTAGTGATGTTCAGTCGCAGGATATATGTTATACAGATGCTGATTTCTTCTCTGTATTTACTTTTCCTTTAATAAAGGGAAGTGCAAAAATGGCACTCGCCGAATCAAATTCAATTGTTCTTACCGAGGACATGGCTAAAAAATATTTCGGCAATACAGAGGCCATGGGCAAGACGATGCTGGTGAAAAATGCAGGCCGGTTTGAACCGTTTATTGTAACCGGTATTGCAAAAAACTGCCCGCAAAATTCATCTGTAAAATTTAATGTATTGCTGCCGCTGAAAGTATCAGTTGCAGACGAAAATAACAATGGCAATTGGTTTAATTCCTTTCTCAGCACATTCATTGTGCTTGCCCCGGGCGCCGATATAAAAACGGTTCAGAACAAGATGGATAAAGTGTTCGCGGCAGACGCCAGTGCGACTATTAACGAAATGCGACGCAAATATGGGATCGCCAGTATTGGCATTTCTTATGTGCTTGAACCATTTTCCAATATTCATCTTGGCAAAGAAGTGCAGGTGCAGGACGAAGCGCTTTCTGATAAAAGCAGTGCTGCCAATTCTTATATTCTTTCCGGTATTGCAATCTTAATTTTGCTGATTGCCTGTATCAATTTTGTCAATCTTACCGTAGCGCGTTCTGTAAAGCGTGCCAGAGAAATAGGTGTCCGCAAAGTGATTGGCGGTACACGCAAACAATTGATGATACAATTCCTGGGTGAATCCTTTATGCTTTGCCTTATCGCTTTCAGCGTTGCAATTGTTATGGTAGTAATGGTGCTGCCATTATTCAACCAGCTTTCGGGTAAAGCGCTTTCATTTTCCTATTTGCTTACTATAAGGCTTATTGCAGGCTACACAGCAGTTTTTGTTATCACTGGTCTGCTGGCTGGGTTTTATCCGGCGGCCGTGCTGTCAAATTATAACCCTGTTAAAACATTATACAACCGTTTCAGCCTGGCAGGCAAAGATTATTTGCAGAAGTCGCTGGTAATTTTTCAATTTACAATAGCTTCGTTTTTAATCATTGGTACGCTGGCCATTTTTTTGCAGTTCAACTATCTCACTACTCAAAACCTGGGGTATGACGACAGTAATTTAATCACAGTCAGAAAAGCTCAATTAACCCGCAGCGAAGCAGCACTATTTAAGCAGGCCTTAATGAATAATCATGATATAGCGGGGGTCGCTCCCGCGAACGCAGGATACAATAACAACACCGTCAGGCTTAGTGGGGGCAAGCATATAAACGTTGTTATCGGCACAATTGATGCATCTTATTTACCACTATTACAAGTTCCGGTGGTTACAGGCAGAAATTTTTCGCCTGAGTTTCCATCCGATTCAACACAATCAGTTTTAGTGAATGAGGCATTCGTGCAGCAGGCTGACTGGAAGCAACCCTTGAATCAGCAGGTAACCAGTTTTGAGAACAACAAAACCTATACCGTTGCAGGTGTTGTCAGAAATTACCATTATAAACCATTAACCGAGCAAATAGCCCCGCAAATATTCACCATGAATCCGGCAAACAATTACGGAATGGTGTATATAAAAATAAGGCCGGGCACAGAAACAGCCAGCCTGCAATATATAGCGAACACATTCCGGAATTTATTTCCATTAAGTCCGTTTGCGTATAATTTTAAGCAGGAGCAAAATGAACAGAGTTATGCGGCAGAAGCCAGGTGGAAGCAGATTATTTTATTCAGCGCCATGCTGACCATTTTTATTTCCTGCATAGGATTGTTCGGGTTGTCTGTTTTAGCTGCAGAAAAAAGAACAAAAGAAATCGGGATACGCAAGGTGTTGGGGGCTTCTGCAAGCAGCATTGTATCGGCTCTTTCAGCAGATTTTCTAAAGTTAATTTTTATTTCGTTGATTGTATCAATGCCGCTTGCATGGCTGGCAACGGCCAAATGGCTTGAAAACTATCCGTATCGCATTGGGCTTAGCTGGTGGTTATTTGCATCATCAGGACTTTTGGTGATACTGATTGCGCTGATTACTATCAGCTTTCAGTCCATTAAATCAGCCACGGCAAACCCGGTCAGGAGTTTAAGAACGGAGTAATATCTTTTCCTTAAACGAATGCTTTAATCATAATTTTTCATTAATGTAGCAGTAACGGAATCGAACCCGGACAAATATTCGTTGGGTTCAGTTTATAAGCTGTCAATAACGGACCTGATCCGGTTGCTTTAATGGATTGCGCTTAGCGGAAGCAAAAGAAATAGACCGGATGGTTAGTCTCAGGATACCGGCAAAAGAATCGTAAACACACTGCCTTCCATTTCCATTGTACTGGCCCTAAGTTCGCCGCCATGCGCTTTTACAATATCATAGGCCAGCGATAAGCCAAGGCCAGTGCCCTGCCCGGTTGGCTTGGTGGTGAAAAATGGCTGAAAAATTTTATCAATAATCTTTGGTGGAACGCCCCCACCATTGTCGGCTATGGTTATTTCAATCCTGCTGTTCGTTTTTTTGGTGCTGGCAGTAACGGTTGGTTCGTAATAGACGGCCGATGTTTTCTTTTTTTCCGCCACAGCATAAAAGGCATTATTGCAGATGTTCAGGAGTACCCGTCCAATATCCTGCGGAACGACTGCAATGCCGCCAATACTTTCATCAAAATCAGTCTGAAGTCTTGCATTGAACGAGCTATCCTTTGCACGAACACCATGAAAGGCTAACCGTAAATATTCTTCTGTCAGTTTATTGATATCCGTGGGCTGTTTTTTACCGCTGCTGGGTTGTGAATGCTGCAACATTCCTTTTACAATTGCCTCTGCACGCTTGCCATGAAGGTTTATCTTTTCGGAATTCTGCGCGATATCATCAATCAGTTCCCGTTCCAGTTGTACATCACGTTCTGTTGTAACTTTTGATTGTTGACTCTTTAATTCTTCAATCAGCTCTGTATTTATTTCACTGAAATTATTGACGAAGTTTAATGGGTTCTGTATTTCATGCGCAATGCCCGCGGTGAGCTCGCCCAGGGAAGCCATTTTTTCCGCATGAATGAGTTGTGATTGCGTGGATTTCAGGTGAGCGAGCGTTTGTTCTAAAATAACATTGGCCGCCCGTTTTTGCCGGTTATTACGGTAAAGGATAAGTGCTATCAGCAGGAATATACCCAGGCCCGCTATCAGGGCAACAATCCTCACTTTACTCTGGTACAACAATTTTTCTTTCTCCAGGTTTTGTAAGCGCAGCTGCTCACTGAAACTGGTGTTTTGAAAAGCCGCTAAGTTTTTTATCCTGATTTTGCTGATGCTGTCAATGGCTGCCAGTGCAAGTCCCTGGTACCTGAAGGCGCTGTCCTGCTGCCCGCGAAACTGGTAACCCAGGCAAATATTTTTATAAGCAGTGCCCAGGTTGGATTCCAGTCCCAGGACAGGACCCATGGATTGGATCACCTGCAGTTGTTTCAATGCATAATAAAGTACTGAATCCTTTTGTTCCCCGGCAAGAAAGTACCGCACCAGCCGGATGTAATTCCGGCTGAGGCTGCTGAGGTTATTTTGTTCCATAGAAACCCGCACGCCCGAATCTAAATATTGTTTTGCCAATCTCCTGTTTCCCTTATCCAGATACGCTTCGCCAAATGTTGAATAGATCTGGCCCAGGTATTTTTTGATGCCGGATTCCCGTGAAATCTGTTCAGCCCGTGTTGCAAATACCAGCGCGGAATCGGGTTGACCGGTGGTCACATAGCTGCCGCCGAGGTTCATATTGGCCAGCAAAAGACGGAATGGGTTATGAATATCCCCGGCAATGGTTGCTGCTGCCTTAAAATGAGCAATCTGCGCCTGCGTATTTTGTGTCTGTGTCATCAGGATACCCATCATGTGGTGGGTAACGGCGAGCACCAAGGGCCTGCTGTTGCCTGGAGAACCGTAACTGGAAAAAGTCCATCCCTCCTCTTTATTATTGCCTGGATTTTCTGCAATACTAAAGGCCTGCAGCAGGCATTTCAGCGCTTCGGAAAAACGGCCGAGGTGCAGTAACTGGTAACCTTTGGTATCCAGTGCCATCGCTTCAACCAGTTTTTTATCAGCTTTCCTGGCAAGCGATAAATCCAGTTCCGCGTAATACAATGCCGAATCGCGGTTGATTTCCTCATAGTAATTATAAAGCGCCCTGCTGGCTTCATACCGCAGGGAATCACCGCCTGCCCGTTGCAGGATGGTACGCAGGCTGTCAGCCATGTTTTGCTGTCCATGGGCCAATACAACCAGTAACATCAACATCAGCGTTGCTGAAAATATTTTCACGGTGGTTTTTTAGGGGTTTACTTGCATGGGGGCGCTGGTCGCCGGCGGATAAAGATATACTTTTTCCGGAGGCATTGGGCGCCGTATTCTGCATAAAATATAGTAAAGTTTATAAGAATTATTAGAATTCTTTTCCATGTTAAAATTGCTGAATCATTGGTTAAAAACTGTAACCGACGCCCTGTTTTCCTGTAGTTTATTTGTAGGGGTTATTTAATGCCTCAATTTTTTTAACGATTACGCTTGTGATATGGAAAATTATTTTGATATCAACCTATTGAAAATGGGGAATGAACTGGAGTTCAAAAAAGTATATAATTATTACGAACCCCGGCTAAATGGATTTTTCTATGCAAAAACCTCCAGCGAATATTTAACTGCTGATGTAATACAACAAACCTTTATTAAACTTTGGAATAACAGGACGAAGTTAAATCCGGACCTCAGGCTGTCGACGCAAATTTTCCAGATTGCCAAAAACACGATGATTGATGAACTCAGGAAAGAAACTGCGATGGAAAAGAGAAAGCGATATGCCAGTGCATCTGCTCAGCAGGCAATTGATAATCAAAAATGCAATAACCTGGAGATAAAAGATCTGCATGTGCAGATAGCCAGGATTATTGAGGCTTTGCCTCCTATGCGGAAAACTGTATTTTTATTAAGCAGGGACAACGATCTTAGTCAAAAAGAAATTTCTTCCATGCTGTCCATCTCCGTAAAAACTGTTAATAAACATATTCAACTGGCATTAAGACAGATACGGCCATATTTTACGTCAATGGAAATAGTCGTCATTTTTCTTTTGCCTCATCTTTGGTAATCATTCTTCATGAAAGCGTTGATAGATAAATATTTTAACGGAACAACTTCTGAACAAGAACTAAAGGAAATTGAAGCATATTTTTTGTCTCATAAGGAAGACTTAGAAAAATATTTTTCTGAAAGTGACTGGGAAAAATTAAACTATGTTCAGACCAGCAATAGATTATTGCCTGACAATTTTATTTATAAAATGGTTTTTCCGAATCATGCCCGGAAGGTTAGGCGTAAAAGGTTGCTTTATATACTCGGTGCTGCAGCTGCTTGTCTTGTCCTGTTTATTACAACAGGTAAGTTTAACAAGGCCGGTAAACCTCCGTTGGCGTCCACTTTTTTGAACAACAAACCTACAGTATACAGAAATACCACCAGCAAGGTAATTTCTGCTCTATTACCTGACAGCAGCTTTGTAAAACTCTCTCCTAATAGTGTTGTTTCAATTCAGGCCGGTTATAACAAACCAAACAGGTTGATTGAACTGGAGGGTGAAGCCGTATTTTATGTACATAAGGATAAAGAACACCGGTTTATCGTATCATCGGGCAATGTAAAGACGACAGCGCTCGGAACCATCTTTCGTGTAATCAATCCTGTCATTGGTAAAATCACCGTGAAATTAATCGAGGGTAAAATACTGGTGGAGGAGAAAGGCAGCAATGATAAGACCTATTATCTATTACCTGGTAAAACGATTGCCTATGAAAGTGCCACGCGGACTTTTACAGTAACAGGCGACAATAAAGAGGATAATACAAAAAGGGAAAACGAATCTTCAAATGAAAATGAAACGCCCGTTGAACCCGTAAAACCAGTTGCTGAGCGGTCCGGCATCGCATATAAAAATGAGGAAATGGTATTTACCGATGCACGCCTCTCAGATGTTCTAAAGACACTTGCCAGAGATTATCATGTTAACATCGCCTATCCTATGGAGAAAGTTTCCAGGATCAGGGTGGCTGGAAGTATTAATAAAGCGCAGGATATCCGTAAAACACTCCGCGACATTGCAGCGATGAACAAATTCCATCTCGAAGAAGATTCAGTAGCGCAGAAATTCACCCTTTACTAAAGATGCAGCGTCCATTATCGGCGTAAAAAACGACAGTTGTCGCAACATTTTTCCTAAACACTCCAATACCGTAAAAAAAGTATAATTTTTTTTACGGTATTCTTTTATCTGCTACGTATTAAGCTCGACTGTTTACTCACACAAAGATTTAAACCAAAATTAAAAGCAACATGAATTTTTTTTTAAAATTGTTTGCTGCTGCCAGCCTTATTCTTTTGCATAACGGCTTAATAGCCCAGACAGGCAGGGGAAAGGTCGTAGGTATCGTGAATAGTAACCAAGAGCAACAACCTTTGAACGCTGTTACTGTCGCCGTACTAAAAAACAGCAAAGTAATTGCCAGTACGGTCTCAGATTCCACCGGGAAATTTGCATTTGAAAATTTAGAAGCAGGATCGTACGATTTTACCTTTTCTCACATTGGTTTTAAAGCCCAGGCCCTCACCGGCACCATCGTAAGACAAGGAGAAACAACCTCCCTGCTCATAAAGTTGCTGGAGTCAACCACGGAAATGGAAGATGTCATAGTAGTGGGATACGGAACACGCAAGCGCCAGGATGTTACCGGTTCGGTAACCAGGGCGAACCTGCAGTTGCAAAAACAGTCACCTAATTCAAATGTTATCTCTTCTCTGAGAGGCACTGTGGCGGGACTAACCATAGGACAAACAACCAGGGCCGGAACGGATCCCACCATCATTGTACGGGGAAGAAACTCTATATCTGGTACCACTTCTCCTTTAATAGTAGTGGATGGCTTGATATACAGAGGCACGCTGACATCTATCAACCCATCGGATATCGCCAGCATCGATCTGTTAAAAGATGCCAGTGCAGCCGCGGTTTATGGCTCTCAGGCTTCTAATGGCGTGGTACTTATTACCACTAAAACCGGTACAGCAGGAGGTGATAAAATTAATGTGGATTACAGTGGCTCCTATTCCATACAGAAAATGACCAATAAACAAATGAGGCCTGCCTCAGGAGCGCAGTTCCTGCAAAAAATCGGGGATTGGTATTTATCAGAGAGCAGGGATCCAAGCGATCCCACCAAAATGAACCCCGCCTGGGATCCGACTACCAAACTGAGCGCTGTGGAAGCAGCCAATGCAAAGAGGGGGTACCAAGCCAATTGGTGGGACCTGATGACCAATCCGACACCCCGCATTCAATCTCATTACATTGGACTAAACGGCAGGACAAAAATGCTCCGTTTTTATTTGGGATATGGCTATTTTGACCAGACAAACCTTATTAAAAACGATGATTACCGTCGTAACAGCATACGGTTAAACGTCGATGTGAAACCTGCTAGCTGGTTATCGCTCGGTGCACAAACCAGCTTGTCGATAAACGATTATAGTGGGGTGTCTCCAACATTTTCCGATATTATGTTTTTGAAGCCTTACACCGTGCCTTATGATACTTTAACGGGTAAGCAGTTACAATTTTACCCAACGACAACTACACCGACGGCACTTGAAATTTTAAGACGCTCCAGGGATTTAGAAACCAACCTGAATTTCATTGGAAATTTTTATGCTAGTGTGGATATCCCTGGCGTGAAAGGACTTAATTACAGGGTAAATTTTGGCAACAATTATATCTACTACAGGAGATTTAATTTCAATGCGCCCACAGTAGAAGCTACTGCCTATAAAACCTATATGACCGATTATTTTCAAACCCTGGATAACATACTCACTTATAAAAGAGAGTTTGGCAAGCATGGCGTGGATGTTACACTTTTATATGGTGGAGAGATTAATAAACACGATGGTTCAAGCACGACGGCCAACGGCATTACCAACTGGGCTTTGGGGTATGACAGACTAGACGTGGGAGATCCCGCGCGTCTTACTGTGTCCAACGATCTTTCCGTATTGCCCTGGAAAGAACAGGCGCTCTATCAAATGGCAAGAGCCTCTTATACATTTGACAGGAAATACATATTGACTGGTACGCTAAGGCGTGATGGTTTTTCCGGTTTTTCTGAAAAAAATAAATGGGCCTTGTTCCCCTCCATTGCTTTTGCGTGGCGTGCGGGTGAAGAAGATTTTTTAAAGTCTGTAAAATCAATCAACGATTTGAAACTAAGGTTATCTTATGGTGCTTCCGGTAATCGCACGGTAGGCAGGTACCAGACGCTTTCGCAAATGACGGTGGGATTGTCCAATGGTTATTTGTATGGGTCCTCAGGCGGCGCTCAACTCGGTTCTTTTTTAAGCCAGTTGCCAAATCCTGATTTGAAATGGGAAACCACCACTTCTTTTAATGCAGGCATCGATTTTTCGTTGTTGGACAACCGTTTGTTCGGCGCGCTGGATATTTATTTTTCGAATACCAAAAACCTGTTGAACTCCAGAGCGACACCCAGCATTACGGGGTTCAATTCTTTCCTTATCAATATCGGAAAAATTCAGAACAGGGGACAGGAATTGAATATAACAGGTGTGCCAGTAAAAAACAAAGACTTTAGCTGGGAAATCGGGGTTAATTTTTTTAGAAACAGGAATAAAGTGCTGGACATAGACGGCACAGGGAAGAATCTCATCAACGCTACAGATCCTATCTTAAGTTATTTTATTGGCCAGCCATACGGTGTGGTGTATGATTATAAGATTACAGGCATCTACCAGATGGGAGATAAAATTCCTGCAACACTGGCTGCTCAGGGGTTTAAGGCCGGACAATATAAAATTGAAGATGTGAACGGTGATGGCATCATTACAACGGCGGATAAACAGATATTGGGAAAATTAGACCCATCGTATAGTGTTGGTATTTCCAATAACATTAAGTACAAAAATTTTGAATTCAAGTTTTTCATCAATACCATACAAGGCGGTAAAAACGGTTATCTCGGAGCGCCTGGCATTATGCTGCAAAACCCGGATAATATCCGCAACAACAATGGATTTGTATTTGATTACTGGACGCCCAATAACACTGCTGCGAAATACAGGAGTATTGCAGCTTATACTATTAATGAAAACCTCGGACCCTATATGCAAAGAAACTTTGTAAGACTGCAGGATGTGACGCTGACATATACCTTCCCGCGTTCCCTGCTCAAACAGCTTAAAGTAGTAAAGGGATTAAATGTATATGTCAATGCGCAGAACCTGGTGACGTTAACCAAGTGGGATGGCTGGGATCCGGAATCTAATCCACCCGCTTCCCAGCGTTCATCAACAGGTTTACGCATTCCTGGCGGGCTCGGACTGGATCAAAACGGCTATCCCGTGATGAAGAATTATTCTTTGGGAATAAACGTAACATTTTAAGGAAGCCTTTAAAATTAAAAAAAATGAAAAATAGGATATATATACTTTGCATAGCGCTAGGGTTGTTCTCCTGCAAAAAAGATTTTTTAGCTGAACAACCATTGTCCATTTACACACCCGATAATTCCCTGCAGACAACATCACAGTTCCAGGCAGCGATTAACAATGTGTACAGTGGCGTAAGAAATGTTTATTTCGGAAACATGGACCTGGACACTTATTTCGGCTTGTACTATGCCACCGACTTTGCGATGAATGCAACTGACTATGACCCTGCCGCTAAATTGAATGCCTACAAGGCCACGATGGTGCCTACCTATTTTATTCCGCAAAATGTGTGGACGGCTTTCTATAAAATAATCACCAACTCCAATTTGATAATCAGCAGGACACAAACGTCTCAATTGTCGGATGCAGACAAGAAGAGCTTTACGGGACAGGCATTGTTTTTCAGGGCCTATTCTTATAATATGCTGGCAAAATTATTCGGCGGTGTACCTGTTGAGTTAAAAGAATTGTCGCAGCCGCGCTATGACTATACAAGAGCAACAAGAGATGAGGTGTACAAGCAATGTAAAGCTGACCTTGAGCAGGCGATTACTATGTTGTCAGACATTGATAAAGTGGCAGATGGTACAGTGAATAAACAAATAGCACAACATATCTTATCAGAAGTACTGATTTCTTTAAAAGATTATGATGGAGCAATAACTGCCGCTACCAGTGTTATAAACTATTCTGGTGTTTCATTGATGAAAACGCGCTTTGGAAGAAAGGCTACACTGCCCGGAGACGTTTACAGGGACTTGTTTGAATACAACAATCAAAACTATAGTACCGGTAACCGCGAAGGGTTGTTAGTAATGCAAACCGCATTAAACAATTCAGCGTCTGTGGGCGATCAGACTGCCTGGGCAGTCGTGCCGAGCTTCGCAGGCTTGCTGTTTTTTGAATCGGGAAAAGATACCAGCGCAGCTGTGAATGCCACAAGGGCTAATGTGATGTACCAGGGTAAATTTATCGATAGTATTTCTTCCAATGGCGTGGGCTGGATTAGGCCAACATCACATTTCTTTTATGAAATATGGGGTGCCGGCGATATACGCAATTCACAATATAATATTGTCAGGGATTTGCGCATTACCGGTGTAGCCGCTTCTTCTCCCGATTATGGCAAATGGTATGTGAAGGATGGGTATAAAGCAAGGACCCCCGGCAGGTTTTACCGGGATACGATAAGAAGTTTTTACCCGATAATCAGGAAAACCTCCCCCTCCGCCGGCGATTTTACGGCTGCTGCGGGACCAGCCATGTTAACCAGTACCACAGCACCATTTGGCGGTATTGTATTAAATGGCGCTTCACGTTTATTTATTCAAAAATACATGGCACGGTTGGCTGAAACCTATTTACTGCGGGCGGAAGCTTACCTGGGAAAAGGGGATAATCAAAAAACGGCTGATGATATCAATGTGGTGAGGGCCAGGGCTGGTGCCGCGTTAGCGGGTCCTGCCGAGATGAATATCGATTATATACTGGATGAGCGTTTACGGGAATTGTATTTGGAAGAATTCCGATCAGCTACGCTGACGCGGCTAGGGTTGTTATATGACAGGGATAAAAGATACAATGTTAGATCGGGTCTGTCCATAGAAACCTACCATAATTTATGGCCAATACCCAATGCTGAAATTGTTCAAAATACCGGCGCGACTATTAATCAAAACCCAGGCTATCAATAATGAAAGCCGGGAAAAAAGGATATTCACCTTTTTATTTTTTATAATCGCAAATACCCAGGCTAATGCGCAGCAAAAATCCAATGACCTCAGGCTGTAGTATACAGCGCCGGCCTCCATATGGCAGGAAGCACTGCCGTTGGGCAACGGGAAATTGGGTGTCATGTTTTTTGGTGGGGTGGATACGGAGCGTTTTCAACTCAATGACAATACAAATTACATAGCATTGAAAACGTGACAGCCTTTAAATTTTATTTATCTGGTGCTGCAATGAGCTTGCGTCTGAATTCAACCAGGAGCACCAGCCCCGCACCCAGCGTATATACCACTATATCTGTCCAGGCGAAATTAGTACCGAATATAACCCTGGCAAGGGCATATTTCTCCAGTCCCAGCCTCCGCACAATATGAAAGTACTGAAGGGTTTCCACGATATAGGAAAACAGCAAAACGGCTATTACGGTAGCCACTACCGGGCTATTCAAAAAGCTTTTCAGCAGGCAATAGAGCAGTATAACGACCAGGAAGTCGCCTCCGTACGGCCGTACGATGGCGTCATGTGCAAAAAGACCAATGGCGATTTCGGTTAATAACAACAGTATGGCGATAACGAAGTATTTGGGATAAAAGCCGGGCATGGGCAAATATATTGCATCAGAAGGGGGCTTGCCTGCCTGGTACCTGCATTCTTTGCAACTAACTTTATATTTGATCTCATGAAAGCATTTTTGTCTTTTTTTTAGTAGCTGTCAGGCAGTGACATGCACATGCAAGATGCTCCTTTGCTAAAAATTGTTTTATATAAAATGTAAAGTTGAATTACCAGGGGAAAGTTAGTATCGCTCTGCCATGTCATTAGTTGATCTTGCTGCAGGGCATTCCTGATAAATTACTTAATCTTAAATAGAATTGTTTAAGCGTGGTATTAAACAACAGGATACTTCCAGGCAGCGTCTATGTATCACTTAGGACTAAAACCATTTATCGTTCGTCTTATTTTATAAAAGCGTCCAATGCCCGGGTCGGCTTGCCATCATTTCCCCAGGCGCTCAGCCCATAATGGCTCCAGGAATTGGCGCCTTCCGGTTCCCAGTATAGAACGCCCAGGCCCTTGTTGCCCGGCACCTGCTGCACCTTATTTATAACTGCCCGTAGCAAGTCATAGGTATTTTGAATTTTGGAATCTTCACCACCCACTTCCACTACCATCACTTCTTTGCCATAACGGTTAGCCATATCATTGAGGTTGTTTCCCAAATCATCAATGGACAATGTATAATCAGGCTTACCGGTTAACCAATACGGGTAGTAGGACAGCCCGATAACATCATATTTCGCCCGGTGCGCTGTTGCGCTGTCGAACCATGTCCTGAATCTCGCATTGTTGTTCCCCTGGTCTATATGCAGTATTACCTTCGTGACCGGGCTGACTTTTTTTACTGCGTCATAGCCTTTGTTGATCAATTGCGCCAGGCTATCCCAGTGCGTCGTGCTTCCCTCCGGATAAATCATACCGCCCGGAGTCTCGTTGCCCAGCTGCACCCATTCCGGCGTAATGCCCTGAGTTTTTAAATCAGTCATAACATCCGCGGTATAATCAAAGACATCCTGCAGCAATTGAGGAAATGCATGGCCTTCCCACGCCTGCGGCTTTTTTTGTTTACCAGGATCCGCCCAGCTGTCGCTATAATGAAAATCGATCATAACCCGCATTCCCCATTGCTGCGCCCTTACCGCCATTGCTACAGTTTCTGCTTTACTGCAATGGCCACTGGTTTTATCATTAGAAGGATTAACCCAGGTGCGCAAACGGATACTGTTGATCCCATGATCCTTCAGTATCTGCATACAATCCTGTTCTTTACCCGCATTATTATAGAATTTAAAGCCGGAGGCTTCCATTTGCGGTAGCCAGCTGATATCAGCACCCCTGGCGAAACCAGCTGCCTGGTTTTTCAAAACCATTTTCTGGCTGCTACATGCGGCCAGGGATAACAGTGATAAAATATAAAGTACCCGAAAGGCCATTTTCATATCATATATTTTTTCTGCATGGCTGCTGGCGTTAGTAATTTTCATCGCTACCACCGCACAATTTAAATACTTTCATTCTTTCGGTGCAGAGTTTTAATCGCCACTATTTTTCAAATCCTGCAGAAATTGCGGGGGTGGTTTTGTAAATTCCTAAAATAGCGTTCAACGCAGTCGGTTATGAAAATATACCCATACATACTACTTTCCCAGGTGATTCTGATAAATTATAGGGAAAGTCCTATTGCGTTGCCTTATCAGGTTCAAATTAATAACAAATAATCACTGCAGGCATTTAATTTAATCCTGCCGAAATTTGCGGACGCTTACACTTGCTATCAAGTGGCACAAAGAAAAAGCAAACAGCATCCATTTTTAGTGTTGTTCTTCAGGATTTAGAATGTAATCGTCAATCCTCCATCCACCGTAACAACAGAACCGGTGATATACGACGCATCAGCGCCAGCCAAAAACCAGGCAACGCCTGCAATTTCCCCGGGCTGTCCGGCTCTTTTCAGTGGCAGGTGGTCGTATTTAACGTAATTGTCCCTGAACCAGGCACTATCCAATTCATTTTGTCCATCTGCTTTTACGGACATCGGCGTGTCTACAAAGCCAGGTGCAATGGTGTTGGCTAAAATGTTGCGAGACGCTAGTTCAACAGCAAGCGAACGGGTAAGTTGTGTAATAGCCGCTTTTGCCATACCATAGGCAGAACTACCGCTGGCCACTCTTTCGTGGTGGATAGAGGTTATGTGAATAATCCGGCCGCCGTCTTCCATTAAAGACACCAACGCACGGCACACCTTCACGGCACCGTAAAGCATCACTTGTAAAGAACGGTCCCATTCTAAAAAATCAGCATTCAATACCGGCACACTCTTCGAGATGCCCACGCTGTTAATAAGGGCGTGAAATGTTCCAAACGTCTGTTGCACGAGCTCCTTTAGTTTCTTTATTTGTTCCTCAGATGAAACGTCGGCCTCTACCGCCACATGTCCCTCTCCGTCCAACGCAGAGACGACGTTCTGCATAGCGGCCAGATGACCAGAACCGGCAATGACCTGCCAACCTTCCTTTGCAAACCGTTCGGCAATGGCTTTGCCAATACCGGAGGATCCTCCTAAGACAATTACTTTTTTCCGCATAGCACAATCGTTTTACCAGATAATATAAACCTTGCTTGTTTCGCTTGTACGTTTCTTTATCAGTAAGTAGCCCTTCCTCCGGAAATGTCAAATACAAATCCTGTCGAAAAGCTGCATTCCTTTGACACAATCCATGCACTCATCGCCGCCACTTCCTCAATTGTACCCAAACGCTTCATGGGAATTTTTGCCAGCATGAATTCGAGTTGTTTAGGATCGGTATTTTCATTCATGGCTGTTTTAATGACAGCAGGCGCCAGCCCGTTGATCGTAATGCCTGTTTCGGCGTATTCCTTGCCTGCTGCTTTTACCAGACCTATTACGCCGGATTTGGTAGCGGAATAACCAACCATTCCCGGGTTGCCTTCTTTGCCGGCAATGGACGCAATCAGCAGAATGCGGCCATAATTGTACTTCTCCATTGCTTTAAGTGCATATTTCGTCATCAAAAATGTTCCCCGCAAGTTGACGACATAGATTTTGTCGAAGGCATCGGTTGCATAATCCGTGATTTTGGTACTGGTAGGCCCAACAATGCCGGCCGAATTAACCATGATGTCTATCTTCCCATAGACTGCTTCCGTTTGCTGAATGCTTTGGCTTACGGCCTCTTCCGAAGAAATATCCACCACATAGCCGGCCGCTTCAAAGCCTTTGTTTTTGAAATAGCCAACGGTTCTATCAAGCAGGTCCTTGTTCATATCAAACAAGACAACCATTCCACCTTCGGAAGCAATTCGCCCGGCAATGCCTTTTCCTAATCCATCTGCACCACCTGAGATAACTGCTATCTGTCCTTCAAATCTTTTCATATTTTTTGTTTCGTTTTTTTTAAACACTCAAGCATTCACACAAACCTGTCTTTCCGTTCCCAAGCGCTCAAAACTAAATTGGATCACATCGCCGCCTAACGTTTGTCCAAAGGCTTTTTATGACAAAGAGACAAAGCAGTAAAAGCAAAACCTGTTTCATATTATTATTTGGTTGTAGATTCTTGCTTCTGAAATTCGAATGTATTAGTTTCCATTCCCTGAAAGCCACAATCTCTGACCACAAACAAAGAACCCGCCAACGGTTGTTCTTCGTGTTGTTTCCCGGTCAGGCCGATGCTGGCAGAAGTGATGAACAAGTCCTGCAACTCTTCGCCGCCGAAAGTGCATGAGGTAATCCGGGCGACGGGCAATGGAATGCTGAACAACTTCTCTCCTGTAACCGGGTTCCAACGAGCAAGCTGCCACCCATCCCAATGTGCAATCCACAACATGCCTTCGCTGTCAATAGTCATTCCATCGGGAAAGCCTTCTTTCTTTGGAACGGTAATGACCACTCTGCGATTTTTGATCGTTCCGGTTTTGAGGTCATAGTCGTATGCAACAACCTGAAAGGTGGGTGTATCAATAAAGTAGAACGTTTTATTATCCGGGCTCCAGGCCATGCCATTGGAGATGGTCACACCTGCAATCTTTACAGAATGGGAAAGGTCCTTTTCAATCATGTAAACACTTCCGGCCTCCTTTCGCTCTGAAACTGCCATTGTACCAACCCAGAATCGTCCTGCAGGGTCGCACTTGCCATCATTGAAACGATTTTCGGGTAAATGAGCTTCCGGGTGATGCAACATCTTAACTTCTCCACTGGCCCTGTTGATGAAAGCCAATCCACTTTTTAATGCAGCAAGAAAATTACCGCTCGTGCAAAGAGCGATTGCACCAACCATATCTTTTACAGGCATCTTCAGGTGCTGGTTTTTAGATGGCGAGCACTCATGAATGACACCATTCAAAATGTCCACCCAACAGATGGAATTATTTGTTGCATCCCACACAGGCCCCTCGCCTAAAAGACAACAATGCGGGATGACAACTTCATAAGAAAGAGAAGCAGCTTTTAACATGTGGATGCTATTGCACTTTTTTAAAATGCACCTTTACCGAAACTTTTGAACAATTCCTTTCACTTCGTAACCATGGGCATACATTACGAGTTTACCCTTCCAATTAGCAGGGAACAGGATTTTAAAATCCGCCCCGCTGATGCTACCAGCATCTGTTTTGGCAATAAGATTTTGTGCCACCAGGCTCTGCAGACAAAAGACAGTCAGGAACATAAGGAGCAAAAAGATTTTTTTTTCATTTGTATTATTTTATCCATTGCTGTTATTACCTATTCTCTATGTAATGATCAATTATCTTGTTCCGTCTTACAATTTCTATCCATTAGACATTGATAATTTCTTGTAAAAAGCGTACTACTTTGGTAAAAAGAAGTAACGGAATTAAACCCATTTCTTCCCGGCTGATTAATATCCCGGATTTTGTATTATCAGACCATTGGATAAATCAATCTCCGATTGGGGAATGGGCAATAAAACGTACTTGTCGTCAAAAGCTGCAATGCCCTTTACTGCGGCCATGCGTTGTGCTAATCTGCCTTGCCGGATAAGATATTCCCTGCGGTGTCCCTCCATGGCCAACTCAACACGTTGTTCATGCCAGATTGCATTGCGCAGAGTTGTCTTGTCGGCTGCGGTTACGTCGGGTAACAGTGTACCGGTATAACTTAAATCATAAACAGTGGAGATGCGTTGCGGGTCGCTTGCAGGCGTTGTTCGGGCTCTTTGACGCACTTTGTTTAACCAGGTAAGCGCTTCCGTTGCCTTCCCGTTTTCATTCAATGCCTCAGCATACAAAAGCAATACCTCTGCATATCGGATAATGTGATTGCTTTTTGCTTCATCAATAGCACCGGCAAAGGCAACCTTCTCAACGGGTGGAATATAAAATTTCCGATTGGCTCTACCTCCGGCTGTGCCGTTATTTAAAACAGTATAAGTAGTAGTGCCGTTGGGAATAACATCTCCTTTAAACAAGATGGTATAAATCGCTCGTGGGTCTCCTTTCTCAAATTCGATTTGGAGGTCCTGGGTCGGTTCGTTTTGTCCGAACCCGCCAATGGGAGCTTCAGTAGGCTGCTGAAACGCTAAATTGAAGGAGCCTTCGCCGGGAAAGGCACCTGAATTGGATTTGTGTTTTATATCGAAAATAGATTCCGCATTGTTGTTGTCACCGGTCTTCCGGAAGACGGCACCAAAGTCAGGCAACAATGAATAAGTGTTTTCGTCAATTACTTTTTTCAAAGCCACTTCCGCTTCCGGATATTTTTTCTCAAACATATAAACCTTGCCCAACAACGCATTGGCGGCTCCCGTTGATGCTCTGCCATCGTTAGCAGTGCCCCACTGTGTTTTTGTTGGCAGGGCGGAAGCATCGCTTAAGTCCTTTTCTATCTGTGCCCAAACCTGTGCTTTCGGTGTTTTTGCCAAGTTTACTTTGGCAGGATCCAGGTACGTCAGGGGCATTGGCACATCCCCGAAATATTTCACCAGTTCATAATACCCGTAAGCCCGCAGGAACTTGGCCTGGTTTACAATGTTCTTAATTGTAGTGGCGTCTCCTGTAACAACAGATTGCTTATCGAGTACAAGATTGCAAACAGCGATCATACTGTAAATAGTAGACCAATAGATTTTGATGTTGTTATTGGTAGTTGTCTGCTGATTTGCAGAAAGCTCAGAAATACCGGCAACTGGAAAGGTTGAGGCACCTGCGCCCTTCAATGCATCATCCGAGCCCACATCCCCAAAAATCCAAATAGCCGATTCGTATTGCGGGAAAACAGGCTGCTGTAAATAATTATACGCAGCTGTTAAGGTCTTGTTTAGGTCATCTGCCGTTCTGAAATAACTCACATCTGTCTGCACACCAGAAGGCAGTTGATTGAGCAAATCCTTTTTACAGGAAGCAATGGCAAGGACAAAGGCTGCCAGGATCACTTTTGTGAAGAAATTCTTTTTCATATCGCTGCTAAATATTTTTTTGTTTAGAAATCAGAATTAAAAAGTCAGGTTCAATCCTATACTGAATCTTTTCATTTTTGGATAAGAAGAAAATTCCCGGCCTCCTGCGATAGGGCTTGCCGACAAACCGGCCTCAGGATCAATTCCGGTATACTTTGTTATCGTGAAAAGGTCGGTACCACCCACGTAAATACGGCTGTTGCTGATCCCGGCTCTCTTTAACCAAGTCTGGGAAATGTTGTATCCAATCTGAAGATTTTTCAACCTTAGGTAAGAGCCATCTTCCACATACCAGTCGGATACCCGGAAATTTTGGTTTCTGTCTACTGTTGACATGATTGGTTGCACGTTCGATGTGCCTTCCCCTCTCCATGCTGCTTCGTAGTATTTTAAATCTCCATTGTAGGTTCCGTTTAACGTGCCTCTGTAGTATTTATTCAGGTTAAAGAGCTTGTTGCCATAAGACCCCTGAAAGAGTGCAGCAAGGTCAAAATTATTATAACCCAGGTTTAGGCTGAAACCATACAAAAGTTTGGGTAAGGGGTTGCCAATATAGGTTTGATCACCCGCATTGATAACACCATCACCATTTACGTCTTTAAAACGGAAATCGCCAGGCAAAGCATTGGGCTGAATCAAATTCCCGTTTTTGTCAAGGTAAGCCTTTACTTCATTCATGTTTTGGAAAATGCCATCTGTAACATAGCCGTAGAATTCACCGACCGATCGTCCCACTTCCGTTTTGTTGATCGTAAGCCCGCTTACAAAATCGCTTGATACAATTGGATTATTGCCGCTGCCCAAACTCAATACTTTATTGATAAACTTTGAAGCGTTGGCAGAGACGCCGTACGTAAACTTGCCGGCTGTCCCCTGATAAGCCGCAACTATTTCAAATCCTTTATTCTGAACCTCGCCTGCATTGGTGTAAGGAATACCCGGGAACCCTGCATACGATGGCAACTGAATCTGCAACAACATGTTCTTTGTACGTTTTACAAAGTAGTCAGCAGAAATAGACAGTTTATTATTGAAGAAAGCCAAATCAAGACCAAGGTTGGTTTGTTCAGATGTTTCCCATGTAATGCCTGGCGTACCCAATGAAGTCAGGTAATAGCCGGTAGCGATAGCATCGCCAAAAACATAGCGATAACCATTGCCTCCTTCAACTAGTGAAAGATAAGGATTGTTGGTTCCTCCCGGCATGCTTTGGTTTCCAATCTGCCCCCAGCCGGCCCTTAATTTCAACATGTTTATACGGGAAACAAGGCCCGTGTGCCGGAAGAATTTTTCACTACTGATTTTCCATCCTGCTGATACCGAAGGAAAGGTTCCCTTCTGTTTACCGCTTGCAAATTTCGAAGAACCATCACGACGTATTGTAGCTGTTAGCAAATACCTGTCAGCATAAGAATAGTTTCCCCTTGCAAAATAAGATTTGAGTGCATAGTTGGTTTTATTTCCAGTCAGTGAGATAGCCCCCGTTGCCGAATTGAGCACCTGTAACGAAGGATCGTTGTTGGCTGTACCCTGACGGGCGGCACTCACAAAATTCGCTTTATACAACTCTTCGGTATATCCTAAAAGACCCGTAATGGAATGATCGCCAAACCGGTTGTTATAGGTTAATGTATTTTCCCATACCTGTCCCAAAAAATTATTGCGTTCATCCGTTACTGTGCTTACATCATTTTTTTCTAACGGATCCATTTGAAATATTGGAGCATAAGTAGAATGGTGGGTGGTGTTGTAGTCATAACCCATGCTTGATTTTAGTTTCAATCCTTTTAGAATCTCCAATTCGCCGTAAACATTACCGACCAATTGAACCAGGGTTGTTTGGTCTTTCATCCGGGAAATTATTCCAGCAGGATTGAAACTTCCTGCGGCATTGTTCACCAACGAATGGGCAAACTTATTATAACGATAATCAAGGTCGTTAACATCAGCATTGGGCTTTACTATCGGTGTTAGTGGGTCGGCATTTAAAATTTGATTAACGATTCCACCGGGTGTGTTTTCACCATACCGGCCATAGATATTGGAATTTGTAATGTTCAAATTCTCGCCTATTACCAAACGCTTATTAAGTGTATAATCGGTATTCAATCGAAACGTGTAGCGTTTATAAGCGCTGTTTTCAATGATTCCTTTTTGATCAAAGTATCCCGCACTGGCTGCATAGCGCACATTGTTCGCTCCGCCCCGGATAGCAACGTCATAGTTTTGAATAACCGCTGTTTTTAAAAGTTCCCTGGCCCAATCGGTATTGTAACCTTTGTCGTATTCCGTCTTCACAGTTTTGACGTAGTTGAAAAACGGATCTGTAGTAGTAAATGGATCGATGTTGGGGTTGGGATTTGCAATTGAGCGTAAATAACCATTTAAATAAGCAGTCTTCTTGTAATCAAGGTATTGATCACGGTTTAGTGTTTTGGGAAGATTGCTTACTTTACTAATGGCGGTGTTGGCATTAAAGGTAATCGTTGGCTTACCGGCCGTGCCTTTTTGTGTTGTAATCAAAACGACCCCATTAGCGCCCCTTGAGCCGTAGATAGCAGTGGCAGAAGCATCTTTTAACACTTCAATCCGCGCAATATCGGAAGGATTTAAAAAGTTGATGCTGTTTACAAACATGCCGTCCACCACATACAGCGGATCATTATTGTTAACTGTGCCGATTCCACGGATACGGATGGTACCCTCACTGCCGGGCGAACCCGAGTTGGTGGTTACCATAACACCAGCAGCCCTGCCTTGAATTGCCTCTGTTACATTGATGGGCGTAGCCCTGGACAAGTCTTTTGCACTGACTGATGATATAGCACCGGTTAGGTCTGACTTTCTCTGCGTACCATAACCGATCACGACTACATCGCCCAGGCTCGAATTAGTCTGTACCAGACTCAATGTTATGTTGCTTCGATTGCCAACGGCTAATTCTTTTGGTTCGTATCCTACAAAGGAAACCACCAATCTGGAGGAAGCCGAAGGCACACTGATAGCGAAGTTTCCTTCCCGGTCAGTTTGTGTAGTATTAATGGTGCCTTTTACCTGAATAGTCGCGCCGCGAAGTGAGTTGCCTTTTTCATCCAGTATTTTGCCCTGGATTTTAACCTGCGCAACCGCTGAGAATCCCAATAGCAAAAGGAAAGTAGCCTGCATCAGCGCTTTTTTAACAAGCATTCCCCATGCCACGTTGTCCGTTGGCTTTTTTTTCATAATCGAAGCAATTTTAGTTGTTAAGAAGAAGGTAGTGTTTTGGTTGAAATGAATGTTCGGTTTTAGTTGGGCGAATTGAATTTCCTTAAAGAGAATAACGGATATTTATAAGCATGAAGCGATGCTTTTATTCCTCAACGCACATTGACTGTACTAATAAGCTGATGACTGAAAATTCTCCATGTCTGAATGAGCCTTGTCTGATCCATACGAATGCTATTGTCACCCATTAGCGGCTGTCTGTTGGTACCGGTTGATATCTTTAAAAATAAATCCTGTTTGACTACTTACTTACGCTATTCAAAAATCTAATCAAATTTGAGTTGAAAAAAATACTCCTTTTGCTATTTTTGATACACTATTTACATAGATTTACAGAACAATGAACGGAAAGCAACCTTCTTCAACCTATATGTTCTGTTTGAATGAAAAAAATTTTCAAAGAACTTCCTCCGCCAATTGACTCCAGTTTTATTGTAAAACAAGAGGTCACCACCCAATTTGCCAATCCCTTTCACTATCATGATGGCTATGAGCTTACGTTTATTCTTCGGGGACGGGGCAAGTTCTATGGAGGCAACCAGGTAATGAATTTTGCTGAAGGGGATGTCTATTTCCTTGGCCCGATGTTTCCTCACTATTTCGTCAATGAAAAACAGTCAGGCGAAGGTGAACTCTTTGTGCATTCTATTGCCGTACAATTCCGGGAAGACTTTCTGGGCAAAGAACTGTTGGAGAAACCGGAATTCACTGAGATAAAAAAACTGTTGCGGCTTGTTCAGTCATCGGGACTTAAGATTACTACACCGAACAGGGTAACGGAGCAACTATTTCATGAACTAACCGAACCAGGGATAAAAAAAGTTTTACTGTTGCTACGGTTGCTCGACCGTTTAGCCACCTTACCGGACAAAAACATTCAGGTGATAGCGCTTCATTATTATGAAAACACCGACAGTCATAAAGATTTCTCGAAACTCGACCCCGTTTACCATTATGTTTTGGAAAATTTTCAGGAAGATGTAAATTCCAGGAAAGCAGCCAGTCTTGCCTTTCTGAATGAAGCTGCTTTTTGCCGATATTTTAAAAGACAAACAAAAAAAACATTTTCACAGTTTGTCAATCAGGTACGGATCACGCATGCAACATCATTGCTGCAGGATAAAAACAAGAGCATTGCAGATGTATGTTATGAATGTGGATTCAATAATCTTTCTTACTTCAACCGGCAATTCAAGAATTTTACAAACAGGTCGCCTTTAGAGTATCGAAGGCAATACGAGCAATCATAACGGTATAACCTGACTGACCCATTAATAAATCCATTGTCATTCATGAGCGCTTCCGGATAGCGGGAAGTTTACAACGTCAAAAAGGTTAAAAAAGTAATGCTGTACGGAGGGATTTGAACAACGCCTTTCTTAATAGTCTTGCCTTTGATGACTGGCAGTTGGTCGTTAGCTGTTAGTGACAGTTCCTGCCCATTCAGTTGGATCTTTTTTGATTGAAGTTCCTTCGCCGTTAACGTATACTTTTCTGCAACTGATGGAACATTCACAGCAGCGGAAGTGTTAAGCGTATTCACAATTAGCAGAGCACGACCATCTTGTTCCTTTTTTAAATTATGAATAAACAGGTCAACACCGGGAGTGGATGAGCCGGCGTCATATACCTCCGTTCCCATGAACCGGCTCCACAGCAAAGCAGTCCAATAGTTAGGCCTGGGTTCGTGTGTATCCTGATTGAGCAAACCATATTCGCTTGCAGACAGTGTATTGTGCATAACTACCTGTACGCCTTCCTTAGCCAGCTTACCCAACTGCTCCACGTACCGGAAACAATCTAAAAAAGTAGCCGCCCAGGGATTGCCACCACAAGCAGCATCCGCTGTTTCGGTTAGCCATATGGGTTTGCCAGGCAGATACTCATCGCGCAACCCTTTGTAGTAGTTGCAGGCTTTGACTGTTTTGTTTAACCATTGCTGCGAAAGGGCGTCATCCGGAGAAATGGATCCTGGAACGCCGGCAGGAGCACAGCGTTTAGAAGCCCCTCCATAATAGTGGTAGGAAAAAACATCGAACACAGGTTTGGGGTTTGCAGCTAATAAGTCTTCCGTTTTCAGAATAGCCATGCGGCTGGGAGGCAAGATACCTCCTTCGCCTGTTGAACCGGGACCCAATACAATCATATCGGGAAGATTCGATTTAACAAAACTGCTGAACCGGGCGAAATCCTTTGCAAAGGTCGAGGCATTATAACCTTTAGGGGCACCTCCGTAAGATGCATAAGTAGGCTCATTGAAGAGTTCGGCAGCAGCAAACGACCCTCCAATCGACTTCGTATAATTAACCAATGCTTGTGCCTGGACAGGAGTCCAAATACTGTCTTTGTCTCTTGCGCCATCGCTGATGGCAAAGGAGGTGACCAGTTTGGCATCAACCGCTTTTGCAAAATCCACCACTCCTTTCCATTCCTTGCGGCTTAATACATTTTTGAACCCTGCGGGAGCAGCGGCCATCCTGGGCTCGTCATTATCCTGAAAATACGTGCTATTTGCCCAGGTGCCACTCACCCGCATGTACGTTGGTCCCAACGCCGCTGCCAGCATCCGCAGTCTTTTGCTATGAAGGTCAATTGGGGGTACTGCCCGGTACAGGCTCTTTGTTTCCCCTACTACAACATTTCCGGTTATGGGCTTGGTGGTGTCCATCATATCATATGGGATCCAAAAATTGCCGCCGACCACTTCTGCCATTTCCACATTAAACGACTGGTATCTTTCATCAACTTTTGCGACTTGTTTAAAGCCGGAGAGCTTTACTTTGATAAGGTTACCGGTAGCCTGTGCAATCAATTTAGTTTGTGCAATACACACAAAAAATAAAAGAAAAATAAAAAGTTTACGAACGGATAGTGATAATGTGGGCTTCATGTTTTTTATTTTAATTCTTGCATTAACAGCTTTTAATGATTGTGTAAAAACAATCATGGAACCAGGGATGACTGATAGGCAGCAGACAACTTTGATTTTCCTTCGTACAAACGAAAAAACTTTTGCTGTTCATAAGAAAGGCATGACGCTAGCAGGCGTAATATCCTTACTCTCATCTGTGTTTTTTTAGTATTTCTTACTTATTTCTTTGGCCGCTTTTATCTCACAACGATAGTATTCTTACCCGCCTTTAACACATAGCTTTTGCTCTTCCAAACAAACCTTCCTGTCGTCATGGATGGAAGGTCAACTTCTGCATTTAGCTTTCCGTTTACTTCCGAATAACGAACATTGATTTTCCCATTCGGATGTGGTATCCCGCCTCCTATTCTTTTTATGGTTCCGAGATGTGGTTCAATCTTTATTTTGGCAAACCCAGGCGCATCAGTATCAATGCCAAGAATCGTTCTAAAAAATTCAATGTTCGGGCTGGCACCCCAGGCATGGCAATCGGACCTTGTTGTATTCACGTCCGACGTTTCAGCCCAGGTGGTCAATCCCATGGCAATGTTTTCACGCCATTTGTCCAACCACTTCAGGTAGTCATTTCCCAGGCCTGCTGTCGTTAGGGCCTGGTGTAAATAGTATTTGAAATAAATGGAAGCAGGAGCTAACGTAGTATCGGTCAACAAATTTGTCGCAATTGCCGTTAATTGCTTTTTCGGTACCAAGCCGGTTAAAATCGCCAGCGCATTAGCATGCTGCGAGAAAAGGTCTTTCTCTGTTCTGTCGGCAAAGAGGTTTTTTGTATTGTCCCAATATTTTTTTTGTATGGTGGTCTTCAATTGAGCAGCTGCTTTGTTGTTTTGCAATGCGTGCTCTTTGCTGCCAACCTTTTGCTCCAGGTCGGCCGCCATCTGATAGGCCCATAAGAGCTGCAAATCGAGCAGGGAAGAGTATCCATCTTTCCCCACCGGCCCGCCGCCTTCTACCCAGCCTTTGCAATTCACCCAATCGGTAAACGTCCAATATGGTAGATCTTTCAGCGAACCATCAACCTGTTGAAAGCCTTTAAAATAATTCAGCACCTGTCTTACACCTTGTAATTTGTCCTTGACAAAAAGGAGGTCCTTCCCATACATCATGTAATCGTGCAAAATACCAATGTACCATAGTGAAAATGTTGTGATGTATTGAGGCGTTACCGATGGATGCCGGCTGGCTGTCACACCTTCCGGGAGCCGGGAGTAATCCATTAAGCTAAGTGCGTTTCGCACCAGACGGTCATCGCCACTATTATACAGGGAAATCAAGGCCTGTATGCGTGTGTCACCTATGTATTGCAGTTGCTCGTAATAGGGACAATCCATGTAAGTTTCCATGGCACATGACCGTGCCGTACGCCAGCCGATGTGGAGCATCTTTTGCAGTTCGGGATTATCTGATTCCAGTTGGGCGTTGAATTGAAAAGGATAACCGGTAAACGTGCCGTAAACATCTTCCAGCACCAATGGGGACTCCCTGGTAGTGATGCGCAATTGCATATAGCGGTAGGTCCGCCAGTTAAGGGCGGTAAAACGCTGATTAGCCGAACCGTCAGAAAGAATGCTGTCAACCCTGCCTATCATTTTTTTTCCTTCAATCTCATTGCGGTTTCCTTTTTCCGGATATTTCGTGAACAAGCCTTCCTGGTAACTGATAGAAATAGTACCGTCTTTACCTCCGCTGAAAATGAGCGTGGGATAAGCATTGGTTAGAAAAGTCTGATCGAGCAAAAGCGTTGCAACCGTATTTTCTGGAACAGTGACAGATACTTTAGTAGCAGGAAAAGATGACGGAGCGGTAATGCCTTCTGCTTTCCGCAACTGTAACAAACGTTGTGGCGCTAATTCCATCTGTGGCAAAGTGGATGGAACCAGCAGCCAATTACTAATGATACCATATTGGCCCTTCACTTGTTTTGGGAAACCTGCATTGAGCGGTTGCGAAGTCTTCCAATTGTTATCCTGAAAGGAAAGCTTCTCCCAGTCCTTTGGATGCGCGGCCATGTTAATCCGTTCACCGGGACCAGCAACATAATATGTCTGCATGAATACCGGAATCGGACTATAACTGCTGTCCTGGATACCTCTCCATGATTCATTTGAGTTGAGAACTTGTGATTCCGATGCTGCACCTTGCAGGATAAAGGCGGTACGCAAAGAAAGGTGGCCTTCCGGCCGAAGTTCGGCTTCATTCCAAACTTGTGCGGCGATGATGTTTTGTCCAACTTTCAAAAAAGGCGCTAAGTCTACTGTTTCATAATTCCAATGCGCCAAATCTCCCCGTGCAGGCCCTATTGAAACAAGTTTTTCATTGATAAATAATTTATAGCGATTATCTGCAGAAACATATATGGGAAAGGCCTTCGGTACAGAAGTTAATTCAAAACCTTTCCGGAAATAATAAACACCATAGCCGGTGGGATTTGCACCTGGAACCATAATCCACACTGCTTTCCAGGGCGCGTGTAAATAAGATGCATCAACTACCTGCGCCCTTAGCTTTAGCGTAAGCGGTAACAAGAAACCGATAACGATGATTGGTAATTTAAGGCTATCGGTTCGACGAATGGTTGAAAGAAGTTTCACCTTTAACGTTTTAGTTGCTATAGGAATAATATAAATGTTTTCTCCTGCAAGCAGTACTCCTTGGTAATTTTCTTTTTACCCGCTCTGCCCCGATATCTATCATGCCCATAAGGCTTCCTGTAGCGTGGTCGCTGTCTTTATTTTTGAGGCTAAGGTTTACCTCACGCCCCTGTGTGTTAAAAGAAAGAACAATCCCATTTTTTTCCTTGCTAAGGAACAATGGTGACAATAACTCGCTTATAACGGGTGAGCCCTGGTGTTCCTTTGTCGGTGACTTTTAAGATGAAGTGAGCCGTTTGCGGGCTATCTACCTGCGGCGCTCTTACTTCGGGAATCACAGACATGTTATCGGCTGGTTGAATAGCTATGTTTCTTTTTAACGTACCTGCTTCAGGATACTGAAACCACAGATAACTCAATCCATCCCCATCAGGGTCATAGGATGAACCGCCATCAAGCGAAAAAGTTTCGCCTGATTTTACAGTGAGTTGTTCGGGTATATTGAGCTTTACAACCGGTGGATGATTGGCTTGTTTATAGTTTTTCGTACACCATTCCATTCTTGCAGCAAAATCGTTCTGAAAGTCCTCCCGCCAGCGCCAAATTGTTACGTGGTTACTTTTGTACGTAGCCGTGTCTTTTACAACGGCCCTTCCCCATTTTCCTTTCAGTCGCGGTGTGAATGCATCTTCAGCATTGGTCCAAAACGGCCTTGTTTCTTCTTCCAATGGCACAATCCATTTTTTTGCAGGATCAAAGGGTGGCTTGTAAAATTCATAACGTCCACCCCAACCACCCCAGGCAGGTTGTTCCGGCTCATTCAGGCCGTTGGGAATAAGCGATAGCCAGGACGGCGTATCACCCTCCATTCCGAAGGAAACATCCGGATAAATTTCTCCCAATGGGCCATGCCCCTGCTGCACATGTTCCAACAACCAGTCATTGCTAACCACTTCATTATTAGCGCCGGGAAATACCTTGTTGATAGCAGACCATGTAGCAGCATCATAACTACCCGGACTGGCGATGTAAAATAATTCGGGAAAATTCTTCCGTATCCAGGGCCCTGAATTATCCTGGTCAGAAATCGTGTACACCCTGAGCTTGCTTATCAGCCTTTTTGCTTCGGCCTGACTCCTGGTTTCCCTGATTTTCCAGAGTGTCTGCGCCAGAACGTTCGGCCCGCCCCAAACAGTCACCCATAAAGGGCGATTGTCAGTCTTTTCAAGCATTTTGATGATCCATTCCGAACCTTCGGAATCTTTGCCTTTTCCTACGCCTTCCATTCCATAAACCGGAAGTCCTTTCTTTACGAGCGCCAATAATTTCTGTGCAGTCGGGTAGCCTGGTTCATGCTTTAAAAGATTGGGTTGCACCGTGGCATAAGCATGAATGACTTTTTCAATAAGGTCAGGACTAACCTTTTTTGATTGATGAATAGAAGTGGAAGCGATGAGCCCTTCAACGTCGATCTGATTTGTATACAGCATTAACCGAACCATCGACATGAAATCATCCGGCTCGTTCCCGATGTCTGTAATAACAATCAAACGATGGTTGACAGTCGATTGCGCGGATGCACCAACAATTGTCAAAAACAGGATAATTGTTGTACAAAGTAGTTTGATTGTTTTCTTCAGTTTTATAATTCTTTTTTTATGCTTATCCACTTTTTTCATTTGAATTAAAAGTATCAATGGCTTTGTTAAGTGCCAGTTGCATGACGGCAGCATTGCCCTATCCAATGTAATATACTAAATGAAGAACTGCTTTGTGCAGTTGTTCTTCTGTTCACCACCCGCACCCGGTCAAGGTTTTGGATGCGTGGGATTAGTGTTGTGGCATCACCGTGGCGTTGTGACGCTACCCGAAGTTTTGGAAAATAGGTTCCAAACTATCTCGCTTACAACCAAAACCGTAATTACCGCCATCCTATCTTCAATAACTTGATAAGTAGATAAGAGCCAGGACAAGTTCGACGAATGAATTACTTTATTACCACATAATCTATTTCTAAAAAATCTTCTACTTCCTTTAGCCAATGTTCCTGAACAAAGGCGACGTGATCGGGGTGATTATTATAACTACCGTAAAATTGTTGATTAGCAAATTCCATCGACAATCCAAACTCAAACACGTTTTTCTCACTGATTTGTCTTAGACATTCAAACTTTTCCACACCTGGTATAGTCGCTAAATTCTTTACCGCAGCTAAAAACTTATGCTCAGATTTCGACCCTGCATCGTGTTTGAGTTTAAAAAATACAGAATGATGTATTCTGGTTGAGTTTGATGGTACCATTTTTTGGTGGTTTACGATAAGAGACAAAAAGCAAGCAGGAATGAACCTTGTTTTAAGATTGTTTTGTTTCGTAACATCTGTTATTCCTTTTGAGCTTTCATACTTACTGCACCACTACTCTTACCCGATCCAGATTTTGGATGCGTGTGAAGAGGGTATTTGCATCGCCTTGTCGTTGTGATGCGATGCGCAGCGTTGGAAAATAGGTTCCTGGTGTGGTGAACGTGTAAGTTGTCTTCAAGTTCACACGAGCACCTGTTTTATCAGCTGGCGTAAATGTTCCTTTAACCGGAAAAGAAGCGGATTTGTCAAAAAGCCATCCGTTGCGTTGGCTTATATCATCAATTGCACCATCAAAATGCCACGCTGCCGAGACCACCTTCCCCATGCCCTTTGGCACTTCTACTTCGGCGGTAAAGGTTACGGGTTGGCCCACTTTTACGACGGCTCGTTTGCTACCGTTTACTTTCAGAACCACCACCGGTTGAACGCCCTTGCGTTCATCAGCCGTTGGCGGTATCACAATCTGTCCGTCTGCAATTTTATAGTTGGTGGTAGCCGCAGGAGCAATGCCTTTCTCCACCCAGACACTCAGGTCAAGCAGTGCCTGTTGTAAAATGCCAAGGTAGCTGACGGTGCGTGTAGGGTCATCTTCGATTGTAATATCACCATGCAGTGCATGGTCTGTGTACCAAAGCCGGAAATGGTTGCCGGTACTGTCGCCCAAATTTTGTTTTACCCGGGAGCGGTACCAATCGGCTTGCCAGGCAAAGGCCTCGCGGTCCATTAGTGATTCCAGCAAAATCATTTTCCCCTTGAACTTACCAGTAGGCAATACACCGCCGGAAGCTCCTTTGGTAAAGATGGGTCCGAGCAACAAGGGACGTTGCGGATAAAGCGGTTTGCCGTCTTTGTCACGAAATTGGTCATATACCGGGTATTCTTCTCTGGACAGAGGTAATTGATGACGGTGATATGTTTGCACCGCCAAAAAATTGGAGTTGTCCACTTGTACCTCATCGCCTGGTTTTACCAATGCAAGCACCGCTGCATCAGCAGGTCCAAGCGTTACTTTATCACCGGCAATCTTTGTAATCTGCAGAACTTTACCCGCAGCGGCTCCGCTCTTAATCATCAAATCGCCACCGAGAAAATTCATATCGGGCAGTACGTCTTCCAATTGAAACGCAACTGGCATTCCTCCTTCTACTCCACCGATGGCCTTCCAGGCCGCATCGGCGGTGCCTCGTTCCTGCGGCGACACGGGTTTTGCCAATCCTAAACTGACGGCCTTGTCTACAGGAATGCCCGCTTTTATTTTGCTCCTTTTTTGAATGCGGGCCTTCAGTAAAGACGCCGGAGCATTGGCGCCTAAATATCCGGCAACATTCCAAAAAGCACTGTCGAAGTATTTTCTGTCAGCCCCCACTACTCCCTGATACAATACTAAAAATCCGTGAATGCCCATCGTCTTGTAACCAAACCAAGATTTTGGTGGAAAACCCATTTTAGTAACTTCCTGCAGCGCTTCCTTTTCTTCCGCGTTAAGACCAGCGTACATATCGCCGGTGCCACCCGGTTCCAGGGCATCAATAATTTGGGGAAACTTGTCCCAAAGCACCCGCATGGCGTGCATACGCACAGTGAACACATTGGGTATGGCCATGGGTGAACCCAATACATAGGGAACGGCGCCGTCCCACACCCCTTCTGTGTTTTCAATGCCGCCAACGGTGCGGTAAGCACCGCCACTACCTCCAAAGCAATACCCATACGGACGTTTGCCGCCATAGATTTGCGCAGCAACGACCCTTGAAAACTGCGCCGAAGCCGCATTCACCCGGTAAGCACTGAAAGATGGGTCTTTTGATGCTGGCTTGGCAAAGTCTATCCTGCCTCCTTGATTGGTTTCGATGAAATAGGCACCGTGTGTAACAGAGAACCCGATTTTGTCTTCTTCACCGACAGCGGCTTGTGATAGATTTTCATCGTCAGGAAAAGGGGTGATGTATTGAAAAAACCTTCCCTGGTAACCTTCCTTTGGTGGAAAGTAAAACGAGAAACGAGCATTACTTCCCCTAAACCCGCCATGAACGTAGCGATGACGTACGGGTTTATCACGCCATTCATCTACATCCACAAATGGTTCATTAAATACGGTGTCTTTGGTTGCAAAGTTTTTTGCAAGTTCTGTGCTCAGCTGCGGGAGATTGTTTTGTGCCCGGGCAATGGAAGAAAAAAGGACACTTAGAATGAGCAAGCCTCTTATAATTTTTAAAGTTGGCATGTTGAAATGGTTGTGTGTAGGCTTTCTACCTGGCTAAGAAACGATTTGATGTGTAGTATTTTGATTGAAGAACTTACCGGCTTATGGTGATGCCCTGCGCACCCGCTTTAATCCATAAGATTCGACAAGATCATTACCAGACCACCCAAAATCATCAGCGCAGATGGATGCGTTTTCATCTAATTTCGGGTGCTTTGTCCAGAAACGCGGATTATTTTGTTCCTCTCACCCGCTCCGCTTCAGCATCGAACATACCCATTGCGCTGCCAGAAGCGTGGTCTTCATCTTTTTTCGTTAGTTCTAAAGACACATCATGATCATTCATGGAGAAGTACAATGTAATGGAGTTCGTACTGACTTCCGCTTTTGTAATTTTGGACAGCGCTTTCCCCGTTGTGTCCTGCACTTCACCGGTAATGGTGTTCTCTGCCTTGTCCAATGCAAACACCATCTTTCTATCACCATTGGGTGTTCCTTTCACCACGACATTCCATTTGCTGGCAAAATAGTCCGCACCTGTTTTTTCCTGCGCATCAGCTTTCATGGACAAGACCAGGAAGAAAAGTCCTGCAAGTAGAGTGGTTAGTTTTTTCATACGTGAATCGTTATTTATAGTGATTTATTTACGACACTGGAATACTCGTTCTTTTGGAACAAGAGAAGGATACCTTGTTAAACTGCACTGTGTTATTCCTTTTCCTGCCTTCGCTGTTTTTTGGAGGATAGGAAAACAATTTGTTTTAATGATAATCTATGTTGTACAAAAATGTCATCAAATCAAAATTTAAAAAAATACTCCTTTTGCCATTTCTGATACATTATTTACATGCGTTTCCAAAAAAAGGAAGTTACAAGACACTTATTAATATCGCTTAAACAACACCAACAAATATGTCCCAAATGCAGCCGCTATAAGCTCACAAGAGGTTCTTGTTCAAATTGCGGCTATAATGAAAAATCAATGGATATAGCTGCCTGGGTAAAACAGTACCGGAGGATGCTGAGCATAATAAAAACAAGGTAGTCAGCAAGTCTGAAGTTTGCCTGGAAATTAATAAGAAGTATCCGGAGTTGTCAGTAGATGATAAATTGAGAGTGTTTGAATTTGTCCAAAATGCAGCAGGGAACTTTGCCTAAAACAAAAATTTATTTACCGCATAACGTGTGTTTAAATTGTGGTAGGAAGTCCAAAAATGTATGCAAATTGTATGCAAATGCAAAAAAATAGGGTTTCAACGAATCCGCTGAAACCCTTGCCTGTATTGAGTGGGAGTTGATCCCGCTTAAGGCGGGAAACCGCCGACCCTCCCGACTTGAGTTGGGATGCTCTAAATCAATAAGTCATTGAATTAATTTCCTGTTACATCTTTAATGGCATAGAAGCGGGTTTAAATAACAAAACCCCACATTGCTGTGAGGTTTTTGTGGGAGTTGACGGGGTCGAACCGCCGACCCTCTGCTTGTAAGGCAGATGCTCTAAACCAACTGAGCTAAACTCCCTTTTTTATTGGAGTGCAAAGATAAGGGCTGTACAATTTCCCCCAAATTTTTTTTGACTGTTATTTGAAAAGAAAAATATGCCCAAATGTTAATAAACCAGCCAGTTAGACCCATACGCGTTATAAATGCTTTTTCAATGATGCGGGAACCGGCCCACTGGCTTACAAAACCGGTTATTTAGATGGACCGGACTGGTATTTTTTTACATATTCAGCCACCTCAATCATCGGCGCTATCCACAAATCTTTTTCATTTTGTTGCAGGTATTGCAAAAAAAGGCGATGCTCCGGCACCAGCACATTTAATGCATTACCACCCCCTACCCCATGAAATAAAATGACCAGCAATGATTTTGTCTCCACCGCTTTCTTTACCCACGCTATCATTTGTTCAGCACGCTGGCCGTTGACCGCATAGCAATCCACATTGTACAAATCAACTTTATCAATGGTGTGCATTTGCTCCCGTACAGCCCGGGCAGCCAAAAAATCATTTTTTAACCGGTCAATAAAAGAAGAGTCACCCACTTTCATATCGCCGCAGGTAAATGCAAAGGTTCGTTTCGTTTTTCCGTCGAGCGCCTGTAAAAAAACATTGTTCATCCTGGTTTCGTCTACCATACGCCGCACCGTGTATTTGCTCATATCGTACTCGGGCGCTACCCATTCCCTGCCGGCACCACCCACACAGGGATGGTACAGGGTATGATTACCCAGTTCATGGCCGTTAACCGCCAGTTGCTTCCATTCATTCATTCTTGTTCGCACAGAAGCCGAATACCCAGTGATGTAAAAACTGGCTTTCAGGCCCAGGGAGTCCAGCAAAGGGATGGCATTGTCTAAATGCTGATCGATGGCATCATCATAGGTAAGTACCACCGCCGCCTTTTTGTTATTCCACGGATAGGCGCTTTGCGCAGTAACCTGTATTGACAAACACAGGCTGAAGGCAACAACCACCAATATTTTTTTTATTCCCCGATGTTCAATAGGTATAAGATGGGAGCAGTCAACAGGCGCCATCTGTGCTGTAAGCATCATATGGTAAAATTTATTTCTTCAGGTATAACACTAAAGATAATGATTGCAGGTTACTTGCTTAATAGGTCCCCGGCCGGGACAGGAGAAAAAAGCAAGGCGACAGATTTCTGACATATCCGCCGCCTTACAACCAAGAATACTACTGCCAATGTGAACCAGGTTTATCATAAGGCAAACATATCATGCCGCATGCCTTATGCATATTTCTTAT
>Ga0207671_10000748_pt1 | contig 41241 bp, 42 predicted proteins | sample KBSC24metaG_FD_184352 | JGI IMG/M metagenome (GOLD analysis project Ga0207671, IMG submission 184352) | Corn rhizosphere microbial communities from Kellogg Biological Station, Michigan, USA - KBS C2-4 metaG (SPAdes) (version 2) | ecosystem: Host-associated > Plants > Roots > Rhizosphere > Soil...
CCGTCCGCCTCCAACGTCTGCCCCTGCTGGCGGGCCAGGGCCGAGGTGGCCGTCGAGGCGGCGATCCAGGCGGTGGCCGCGATGGCACACCCGGCGATCAGGCACGACGCGGCCAGGAGCCGAACCAGCAGACTGCGATACAGCGGAACGGCACGGGCCATCAGCGGTCCCCGACCAGCTTGTACCCCACGCCGTAGACGGTCACCAGCCGCGCCGGCCGCGCCGGGTCCGCCTCGATCTTCTTGCGCAGGTTCAGGACGTGCACGTCGACGGCACGCTCGGTGGAGGCGCGATCATAGCCGCGGGTGTGACGCAGCAGCTGCGCCCTGGTGAACACCCGCCCCGGAGCGGCCGCCATCGCCGCCAGCACGGCGAACTCGTCGGGAGTGCAGGCGACCGGCTTCCCGTCGCAGATCACCGAGTGCTCGGCCGGATCGACCAGAAGATCGCCGACACGCAGCACCGTCGGCTTCGCGTCGGCGCCGGGGCCGGGGCCGCCGGTGATCCGGGAGCGCCGGAGGACCGTTCGTATTCGCGCCACCAGCTCGCGGGGGCTGTACGGCTTGGTCATGTAGTCGTCGGCGCCAACGTCCAGCCCGGCGAGCACGTCGTCCTCGGTCGAGCGGGCGGTCAGCATCAGCACGGGGGTGTCGCCGCGTTGCCGCAGCCACCGGCAGATGCTGAGCCCGTCGGCGCCCGGCAGCATCAGGTCGAGCACCACCAGGTCCGGCGGCGCGCCCTCGATGCTGCGGAAGGCGGTCGGCGCGTCGTGGGCGACGCCCGCGCGGTACCCCTCGCTGAGCAACGACACGCGGATGAGCTCCGCCTGCTTCGGGTCGTCCTCGACGATGAGGATGTAGGGGCTCATCCGGCTGACTCTATGCAGGTCATCGGCACCCGCACAGGGAGATCGGACTTCCTGACAAGTTCCTAATGATCGGTGCCCGATTCGTTCGGCCGGCCGGGGTGCAGGACGCTCCATCGCGATGGCGCGGGAGTTCGTTTACGGGCCGGGGGTGGAGCGGTTCGAGGCTCGGGGGGTGACGGCTTCGGGGTCGGTCAGCTCGCCAAATCCTTGACCAGCACTTCGAATTCGAGATCATCCCGGCGCGGCTTGCCGAACCGGATGTCGCCGTACGGGAACGGCTGCATCTCACCGGTCTGCACGTAGCCGCGCCGCACGTACCAGGCGATCAGGTCGGCGCGCTGGCGGATGACCGTCATCTGCATGGTGGACAGGCCGAGCTCGTCGCGGGCCAGCTGTTCGGCCACCGCCAGCAGGCGCCTGCCGAGGCCGCCGCCCTGCGCCTTCGGGCTGACGGCGAACATGCCGAAGTAGGCGTGGGCGCCGCGGTCTTGCACGGTGCAGCAGGCGAGCAGCTCCTCGCCGTCCTCGGCGAGGAGCATGCGGCTGCCGTCGTTGGTGATCGCGGCCAGGACGTCGGCCTCGTCGGTGCGCTGGCCGTCCAGGAGATCGGCTTCGGTTGTCCAGCCCTGCCGGCTGGAGTCGCCACGATAGGCGGACTCGATCAAAGGGACGATCCGGGCCGCGTCGGCGGGCCTCGCCACTCGGATGTCGGGCTGGACGGTCGGCGCCTCGGCTTCGCTCACGCGAGACATCCTGCCTCATCGGGGTGGCGACACGCCTCAGCTGTCCGCGATCTGCTCCATCAGCGCCGCGGCCAGCAGCAGCACCTGCCGCTCGGTCTCGCTCAGCCCGACCAGCGCCTCGGCGAGCCAGGCGTCGCGTTCGGCGACGTCGCGCTGGAGCTCCCGGATGCCCGCGTCGGTGATCGTGATGATCGACTGGCGGCGGTCCCCGGCGTCGGCGGAGCGGGTCACGAGGCCGTCCCGCTCCAGCTCGGCGAACACGCGCGTCAGCGACTGCGGCTGCTGGCGGTCGACCGCCGCCACCTCGCCGGGCGTCGACGGGCCGAAGCGCACCAGGTGACTGAGCACGCTGATCTTGTTGGTGCTCAGCGCTCCGGCCGACCGGATGGTGCGGACGCGGCGCGTGAGGCGCACCGCGCCTTGGCGGATCGCCGTCGCGGCGGGGAGGAGTTCCGACGGGTTCGGCTGCTCCGGAGCTGCTGGCATGTTAGTACTCTATCACTTAGCATCAGGATGATGATTGCCCTTCTTATACATAGTTCTCCTCCCCTAGGTAGTAAACAATGAGTACCAACCTGATAGCCATCGGACCGCACCGCTCAGCCTGGCGGCCAGCCGCACTTCGCGCCGCGACGGTGTTGATGGCGGCGGTCCTGTCCGCGTACGCATCGGCGATCTGGGTCGAACACCGTGCACATCTGCACGTCGACATCGTCATCGCGGCCGTGGCGATGACCATGACGCTGGCCCGCGTTCAGCTCGGTGCCGACCTGCGCGATCGGCTGACCGGCACGGCGGTCCTCGCCGTGTCGGCGGCGGGCGCTTCGGAGATCAGCTCCCTGCTGCTTCGCCACCCGTTCCTCGGCGATACCGCCTTCACCGCGGCGATGGGCGGGGCGATCTGGATCCGGCGCTTCGGGGCCCGTGCGACCAAGGCCGGGACGGTGGTGATCGTCCCGTTCATCACGCTTCTGGTCACGCAGGGCCAGGGCACTCCCCCGCACCCTGCCGCGTACGACCTGTGGTGCGCGCTGATCGCGCTCGTCGCAGCGTTCTGGGTCGCGGTCTTCCAACTCGGCGCCGGTGCGCTGGGATGCCACGAGCAACGCACGCGGCAACCCGCGCCGGCACCCCTGACCACGCCGTCGCCCGCGACCACCAAGCGGGTCGCGGCCAGCACGCGCATGGCGTGTCAGATGGCTGTCGCGCTCGGTGCCGCCTTCGCCATCGGCCACCTCGCCTTCGCCGACCACTGGCCGTGGGCCGTGCTGACAGCGTTCATCGTGTGCAGTGGCGCGCGGGGACGCGGCGACGTCTTGCACAAGGGCGTGCTGCGGGCCGGGGGCGCGGCCGTCGGGACTGTTGCCGCAACGGCGATCTCCGGCGCCCTTCCACCCGCGGACCGCTGGTCGGTCGTCATCATCTTCGCTGTCCTGGCGCTGGCGAGCTGGCTGCGCGAGATCAGCTACGCGTTCTGGGCCGGCAGCGTCACCGCTGCACTGGCTCTGTTGTACGGCTACTTCGGGCAGAGCGCACCGCCGCTGTTGGCGACCCGGCTGGAGGCCATCGTGGTCGGTGCGGCGGTCGGCATCGCAGCGTCCTGGTTCGTCCTGCCGGTGCGCACCGGCGACGTGCTGAAGCGGCGCATGGCCGAGGCGCTCGCCGCCCTCAGCCGCTTCCTCGCCGCGCCGCTCGGCGACCGTGCCGAGATCCGGCGCCGCCAGGCCCACTTCCAGCACGCCGTCATGCAGCTGGAGCAGATCGCCAAACCCCTGCGCGCCCACCGGGCCCTGGCCCGCTCCGCAGCACGAGCGGACGCCATCGACGCCCTCCACGACTGCGTCGAGCCGGTCGGCACACTCGCCGAAGCCTTCGCCGCCGCCAAGGCTCCCGAGTGGGAACCGCTGCGCCGCACGGTGGCGTCGAACGTCGGCGCGGTCCGCCGGGCGCTCGGCGGCAAGGCCGGCGCGCGCTATCGCTCGGGTGCGCGAGCGCAGGGCTCGGCGGCCGGCCTGGCGCTCACCGCGCTGGATGCCGCGATGGGCAGGCTGGATGCGATCTATGGGCCGCCGCCTGCTGTCACACCGGCGATCACCGCCACCATCGGCCAGGTCCACACCGGCAGCGGGTCAGGTCCGGTGGCCTGACCGGTCGCCGATGCCCGCACAGCACCACCACTTCATGACGTCCACGGCGGCTAACGCAGGACAGCAGAGAGCAGATCCGTCCCCAGCGTGGTCAGCACAGAGGCATCGACCGAGTAGTAGACGTAGCGTCCGCGCCGCTCCGCCACCAGCAGCCCCGCCTTTCGCATCACCGCGAGGTGGCGCGAGACCTCCGGGGCCGTCAGCCGCCAGGCTCCGGCCAGCTCACCTGTGGTGTGCGGGCTTCGAGCCAGTGTTCGTACCAGCCTGAGCCGTACCGGGTGCGCCAGGGCCTGGAGGCGGCGCTCGATGATCTCCATCGACAGCGCGTGGTCCAACGCACCGGGCTCGGCGACCGGGTACTGCATCACCGGACGCCAGCCCGGTGCGTGCACCGCCACCAAGTGCGGGCTGCCGAAGACGCTCGGGATGAGCGTCACGCCGGCGGTTCGCGCGCTGGTCGCGTTGTCCTGGAGCTTGTCGACGACGATGGACTCGCCGCCCTCGCCCGGGGACGAGTACGTCACCGCGCCGGAGACCGCTGCCAGCGCCGGGCCGATGCCTTCGCGCTCCCGCAGGTCGGTCTTGACCTGCGCGTCGGCCGCGAGCCGGCCGACCACGTCGCTCCAGGCGGCGTCGAAGAAGGCCTCGCCGCACTCCTCCAGCGTCTCGCGGACCCTGCGGCGCACCGCAGTGGTGTCCGAGAGCAGCCGCTCGGCGAACGCCTCCTGCACCGCCCCGCGCGCCTGGGCCTGGTCCAGCGCACGCTCGCGCGCCGTCGGGTCGGTCAGCGGCGACGCGCCGCCGAAGTGGACGCGGTTGCTGCCGCACGTGGTGACCAGGGCGGACAGGACGTAGGCGGCGTCGTCGATCCGGTCGACGTCGTCGAGTTCCTCCTTCAGGCTCGCCTTCGGCCGCGCCGGGAGCAGGAAGTCCGCACGCGAGGAGCGCCACAGGAACTCGGCCTCCTGCAGCCGCTCCGCCAACTCCGGCCGCAACGCCCCGCGCACGCCGAGCGCCCACGCCGCGAAGCGCGGGTGGTGCGCGGTACCGGCGAGCGCGTGGAGCATCGCCGTCAGCTCCGCCAGCGGCGAGACGGCGAAGCGGAGGCGCTCGGGCGGCATGCCGGTGATGTCGATGCGCAGGGTCACGGTGCCATTGTCGCTGGTGGGGGTGGAGGGCGGCGCGTTGGTTGACGGTTTTTGTCAACTGGCGTGACGGCGGGGGCGGGGGTGCGGAGCTTTGAGGCATGACGATGAGTGCGCCGGTGCGGGCGCTGCAGGCGGTTCGGCCGGGAGCGGGGGATGGGCTTGATGCCGGGGCCGGGGCCGGGGCCGGGGCTGGGGCTGACCTTGACGCAGGGGCTGGGGCTGGGGTTGGCATCGATGCAGGGGCCGGAGCTAGAGCTGGTTCTGGTTCTGGTTCTGGTTCTGGTTCTGGTCTTGGTCCTGGTTCTCGTTCTGGTCCTGGTTCTCGTTCTGGTCCTGGTTCTCGTTCTGGTCCTGGTTCTCGTTCTGGTCCTGGTTCTAGTGCTCGTTCTGGTCCTGGTTCCAGTTCTGGTTCTAGTGCTCGGGCTGGGGCTGGCACCCCCGAACCCCGCGTCAGCGCCCGCTCGCTCCTTCGTGCGACCGGCGGCCCGCGCTACGCGGTCGCGCTCCTCGTCGACTCGTTCGGCAGCGGGATGCTGCGCCCCTTCCTGCTGCTCTATGGCATTGCCGTGCTCCACCTCTCGGCGCCGGTCGCGGGGACTGCCATGACCGTCGGCATCATCGCAGGACTCTGCGCCACCCCGGCGGCCGGACGGTGGCTGGACAGCGGTGCGCGCAGCACGGTCGTGGCCGCCTCGATGCTGATCCGCGTCCTCGGCACGGTGCTGCTGCTCACCGCGCCGGCCGGGAACGTCGCCTTGTTCACCGCCGCCGCGTTGTTCCTCGGCATCGGCAACCAGACCATGCCGACCGCGCACTCCGCTCTGATCGCCACGATCGCGACCGGCCGCGAGCGCGACGCGGCGTCGGCCGCCGCACGCTCCGTCCGCAACGCGGGGATGGGCCTCGGCGCCCTCGCCGCCACCGCCTGCCTGGCCGGCGGCCCGAGCGCGATGCGCTGGCTGGCGGCGGCGACCGGTGCGAGCTATCTGGTCTCGGCTTTCCTGGCCTGGTCCGTCCGGATCCGGGCGCGGTCGGTATCAGCGGCAGCGGGTACGAGCAAGCGCGCCGAAACCGTCCCGGGCTTCCCGAGGCTGCTCGCCGCGAACGTCATCTACGTGTTCTGTCTCAACGTCCCCGAGATCGCCCTGCCGTTGATCGTGGTGAAGATGCTGCACGCCTCCCCCGCATGGGCCGCCGCGATCTTCGTCACGAACACCGCGCTCGTGGTCGCGTTCCAGGTGCCGGTGACGGTCTGGCTGGCGCGCTGGCCGCGCAGTGTCGCACTGGCCGCGTCGGGGGCGGTGATTTCAGGGTCCTACGTCGGGTTCTGGCTCGCGTCGGGACTCGGGCACGGCATCGCGGCCCCGGCCGTCGCCGCCGTGTCGGTGCTCTGCACATTCGGCGAGATCATGTACGCCGGGAGCGTGGGGCCGCTGCTCATGGCCATCACGCCGGCGCCGGTCCTCGGCCGCACCCTGGGACGCTTCCAGCTCTCGACTGGAGTGGGCCTGGCCGTCTCGCCGACGATCATCACGGTCCTGGCCGCCCAAGGCTCGGCCGCGCTGTGGCTGTCGCTGACGGTGGTGACGCTGGTCGCGGCTTGGGCCGTGCGGCGGTTGTCGGAGGGTGAGGAGGGGTGAGGCGGGGTGAGGAGGCGTGCCGGTTACGATGCGATGCGAAGCCATGGCAGGTGCGGCTGCCTCACCGCGTGCGCCGAAAACATCGGCCCCCGAGCAAGCGCCCGGGAGCCGATCAAGCCACTCTTCGAGCCCTGCTCAGACCGCGACGCCCTCGGGCTCGACCGCGGGCTGCAGCACGATCGGCAGCGCGTCGTGGCCGTTCGAGATCAGCGATCCCAGCGGCTTCAGCTCCGTTCCCGGTGCCAGGGCCAGGTTCGGGAAGCGGGTGAACAGCATCTTCAGTGCCGTCTCCGCCTCCATCCGGGCCAGCTGGGAGCCGAGGCAGAAGTGCACGCCGTACCCGAAGGCCATGTGGTCCTGTCCGGCGCGGGTGACGTCGTAGGCGTCCGCGCTGTCGCCGTGCAGGTCCGGGTGGCGTCCGATGGCGGCGTAGGAGGCGAGGATCGCCTCGCCCTGCCGGATCGTCACACCGCCGGGCAGTTCGAGGTCCTCGATCGCGTATCGCAGAGGCAGGTGTGCGACCGGCGCCTCGAAGCGGAGTGTCTCCTCGACCACGTCGCGCCACTGCGCGGTTCCGGCGTCGACCTTCGCGCGCTCGTCGGGGTGCTCCAGGAGGGTGGTGATGCCCTGGTCGATCAGGTTGACCGTGGTCTCGTATCCCGCCGAGACGACCAGGAGCAGGGTGTCGAGCAGCTCCTGTTCGGTGAGGGCCGAGCCGTCGCCTTCGTCGTCGCGGGTGGCGATGAGCAGCGAGGTCATGTCGTCGCCGGGGTTCTCGCGCTTCTCGGCGACCAGGTTGGCCAGGACTCCGTAGAGCTTGACCGCGTTCTCCGTGGCCTCCTCCGAGGACAAGGTGGTGTCGAAGACCGCGTCCACGAGGCCCCGGAACGCCTCCTGCGCCTCGGTCGGCAGGCCCATCAGGGAGCTGATGACCTGGATCGGGAGCGGGACGGCGAACTGCTCGCGCAGGTCCACGCTCTGCCCGGCCGGGGTGGCGGCCAGGGCGTCGAGCAGGGCCTCGGTCATCTGCTCGATCCGCGGTTGCAGGGCCGCCACGCGGCGCGCGGCGAAGGCGGGGCTGACCAGGCGGCGCAGGCGGCGGTGGTCGGCGCCGTAGGCGGTGAACATGTTGCTCACGCCGACCCACAGGGTCAGCGGCCACTTGCCGACGATCTCGTCGGGGAACTTCGGCCAGTGCTGCGCGGCGTCCTTCGACACCCGGGGGTCGACCAGCAGCGTCTTGAGCACCGCCGGATCGGCGATCGCCCACACCTCCTGGCCCAGCAGGTCGACGCGCGTGGCGGGGCCGTGGGCCCGGAGGTAGGCATCCTCGGTGTGGCGGTTCGCGCCGGTGGGATCGAGGGTGAGGACGTGCTGGTCCATGACGGGCCTTTCCTGGCGAACGGGAGGCAAATAAGAATACTTATACCATCGGGATCGGCGGCGACCCCGGGACGATCACCGGCAGCGCGGCCAGCCCCCGGGCGAACGGGCCGGGCCGCCACACGAGCTCGGAGGCGGGCACCGCGAGCTCCATCTCGGGCAGGGCGTCCAGGATCTGGTCGATCGCGGCCTGGGCGATCAGGTAGGCGGCGGACTGGGCCGGGCAGGCGTGCGGCCCCACGCTCCAGGCGAGGTGGGCCCGGTTGCCGGCGCGCTGGTCGGAGGCGATGGCCGGGTCGTTGTTGCAGGCCGAGAAGCTGATCACGACCGGCTGGTCGGCCGGCAGCCACACTCCGTCGATCTGCACCGGGTAGGGCGGATAGGAGATCCCGAAGTTGGACATCGGAGCGTCCTGATACAGCACTTCGTCCAGAGCGTCGCGGACGGTGAGGTTCCCGTCAAGCACGTCCCCGGAGAAACGCTCGTCGGTGAGGATCAGCAGCAGGGCGTTGGCGATCAGGTTCTGCTGGGGCTCGATGCCCGCGCCGTAGATGCAGGCGAGCTGGTGGACCATCTCGGGGACGTCGAGCGCCGACTCGTGCTGCAGCAGCCGCGAGGTGATGTCGTCGCCCGGCTCCTGCTGCTTCATGACGACCAGCTCGGCCAGTGCCGCGGCGAGCATCGCGTTGCCGGCCTCGGCGTCGTTGCCCTCGAAGATCTGCGCCATGCCGATCGCGACCCGCCGGCCGATCTCCGGCGGGCAGCCCAGCAGGGTGTTGAGGACCTGGAACGCCAATGGGAAGGCGTATTGCGTGATCAGATCGGCCTTGCCGACCTGGACCAGCTCGTTGATCAGGCCGACCGCCACGTCCTGGACCACCCGGCGCAGGCCGTGCAGGTCGATGCCGTTGAGGCTGAAGACGTTCGCGCTGCGGTAGCGGGCGTGTTCGACCCCTGAGCTGCGCAGCGCGTTGGGCCGCCACTCCATCATCGGCTTGACCGGGCAGGACTGCTCGATGCCGTCGGCCTCCCACCGGCGCGGGTCGGCGGGGAAGCGGTCCTGGTCGTGCAGGATCTTCAGGGCCGTGTGGTAGCCGATCACCAGCGTGGCCGGCACGTCCGGGTGGAGCAGGACCGGGACCAGCGATCCGTGCCGGCGGCGCATCTCGGCGTACGTGCCGTGCGGGTCGGCGGCGAACTCGGGCGTGTACATGGGAATGCGCGCTGTCGCGGTGGTGCCGTCAACTGTCGTCTCGGTGGTCACGCGAGCATCTCCGGTCGGCTGGTGAGGTGTTCGACGAGCACGATCAGGGCCTTGATGGACGAGGTCTGGTCGCGGGCGTCGCAGACGGTCAGGGGGGTGTGCGGGGCGAGGTCCAGGGCTTCCCGGATCGCCTCCGGCGGGTAGCGGCGGCCGTCGTCGAACTCGTTGACGGCGACCGTGTAGGGCAGGCCGCGCTTCTCCACGGCGCTGAGGATCTCGTCGGAGTGGTCCAGGCGCCGGGTGTCCACCAGCACCAGGGCGCCGGCCGCGCCGCGGGCCAGCTCGTCCCACATCGGCAGGAACCGGTGCTGGCCGGGAGTACCGAATAAATACAGCGCCGTGCCCCCGAAAGTCCGGCGCCCGAAGTCCATCGCCACCGTCGTCGAGGTCTTCTTCGGCAGTCCGGCCAGGTCGTCGACGCCCATGCTCGCCTCGGTGATCGTCTCCTCGGTCCGCAGCGGCCGGATCTCCGAGACGCTGCCGACGAACGTGGTCTTGCCGGCGCCGAAGTGGCCGGCGACCAGCAGCTTCACGGACCTGGTGACCGTGCCGGGCAGGTAGGCGACCTCAGACGAGTTGGCGGAGCCCACGGAGCACCTCTTTCAGCACGTCGATCTCGGGGACGTCGGCGATCGGAGCGGGGACGGCGAGGTGCCCGGAGTCCATCAGGGCCGAGGCCAGGATCGTGACGACCGACGGCGGCAGATCCAGGTGGGCGGCGATCTCGGCGACGGACAGCGCGCCGTGCCTGCTGCACACGCCCAGCACCCGGCGCTGCTCGGGGGCCAGCCCCTGGACCGGCGCGTCCTGCGCGACCAGCAGGGTCACCAGCCCCATCTCCCGGCTGGGGCGCACGGCCCCGCCGGTCATCACGTACGCGCGCACCAGATCCGGGTCGCGCCGCGGCCGGCTCATGGCCGGCGGGTCTCGCTGGTGAGCTCGTTGCCCAGGCGGGAGGCCAGATCGTTCATCCGGTGCACGATCAGCCCGGCGTCCGCCGTGGGCTCGGCGCACACCCCCAGCATCGCGTTCTGGCCCGCCGCGGTGACCAGGACCAGCGCCTGGTCGTACTCGATCAGGTTCTGCCGCAGCCGGTTGTCCGCGTCGCCGCACATCGCGGCCAGCGCCTTGCCCAGGGACTGCACGCCGCTGACGGCGGCGGCGAACGCGTCGGCCTCGTCGCGGGTGATCGAGTCCGAATGCGCCATGCGCAGCCCGTCCCCGGAGATGAGGACCGAGTAGCGCACCCCTTCGATGTCCAGGCTGCCGAGCATCCACGTCAGCTTGTTGTTGTTCCCGTCAGCCGGCGGGGCTGTGGTGCTCACGGGCTATCGAGTCCCTTCTGCGGCTTCGGCAGCTTCTGCGGGGTCGGAGGGCGTGGCAGGGCCGCCGGCACTGGTGTCGATGCTGTGCGCACCGCTCTGCCACGCCGCGGCGAGGCCGGCGCGCGGCTGCTCGGTGCTCAGAACCGGCGGGAGGGGTTGCGTGTCCACGGTAGCGCTGTGGCGCTTGCGGCGCGGCAATCCCGTCCCGGTGACTTCGGCTGGTTCGGGGACCGCGGCGGGTTCCGGCGGGTCGTTCTCCATCGGGGCCTCCGCGGCGAGCAGGGCTTCGGGGATGAACAGCGCCGCGCGCGTCCCGCCGAACGGGCTGCCGGATCCGTCGATGGACGCCTGGAATCCGTAGCGCCGGCTCAGCGCGGCCACCGTCGGGAAGCCGATCTTCGGGTGCGGACCGAAGCGGTGCAGGTCCACCTGCTCCTGGCCGGACAGGATGCGGCGCGCCGAGTCGAGCTGCTCGCTGTTCATGCCGACTCCGGCGTCGTCGACGATGATGGTCACGCCGTGGTGGCCCTCTTGGAACGTGACGTCGACGAAGGATCCGGGCGGGGAGTAGCGCGCGGCGTTGTCCAGCAGCGTGGCGACGGCGTGCACGGCCGGCTCGACCGCCTGCCCGACGACCTGGCGGCTCAGCTCGCGGGGCCGGATCCGCTGGTAGTCCTGGATGCGGCCCATCGCGCCGCGCACCACGTCGGTCATCGGCTGGGCCGGCCAGCGCCGGCCCGGCAGACCGCCACAGACCACGACGTAGGACTGCGCCTGGCGGATCATCTGCTGGACGGTGTGGTCGATCAGGGTGAGGGTCTCGAAGGTCTCATCGCCCCGGTGCCGGCGCATGGCCTCGGCGACCACCTTGCTCAGGTTCGCCCCCAGGCTGACGACCGTCTCGGCGAAGGAGCGGACCGCGGACTCGGTGGTCTGATGCGCCTCTTCCTCGGCGCGCTGCCGGACCGTCTCGGCGACCTGGCGCTGAAGATCGCGGACGCCGGTGGTGTAGCGGTACGCCAGGGCGTCGATGTCCGCGGCGAAGGCCGTCCGGTCCAGGATCGGCGGGACACCGGGAACCGGCCGGGCGGAAGGGGAATCGCTCAACACCTCGGCCGCCGACGGCAGCATCAAGGCGGACAGGTGCGCCACCGCCGCGTCCCGGGCCGCGCAGGCCTCCTCCAGCCCGGCGACTTTCGCACGCAGCCGCCCGGCGCTGCGGGCCCAGGACACGGCGACCGCTATCGCGAGCACGAGGGCGACAGCCGTGCACCACAGCGCTATCTCAGCATTCATCCGTCTTCTCAATCAGGTCTACGGCCGAACCAGAGCAGGGTGGAATTACGCGAGGTGGCATGGTGAAGTCGATGCCGGCCCGCTCGGCGTCGTGCGGCATCTTCGGCCCCTGACAGTACCGTACCGAGGCGTAACCCGCAGACGGTCAGGCGCTCGACATTTTGTTCCTCTGAGTTCGTTCTCAAAGTGGATGTTGATGCGCGCCTCATCGCTCTCTCACGCGGCGGGGTGACGGTGGGTGGTGATCCATTCAGCCGTTCTGGAGGTGGCGCCATGGAGCGCGAAGCTCGTCGCAGATTAGTCCGGATCTCCGCCGTGACCTGGAGTATCACGGCTGCCAGCGTGGCCGGCGGGGTGGCCGTCGCCGCCACCGTGCCGCGGGCCCATTCCAGTTCGTCGAGCACGACAGGAACGACCGGCACAACAAGCACAACAGGCACAACGCTCCAGCCGTCGACAACGGCGCCCAGCACGACGACTTCGTCGTCCTCCGGGAACACGAACTCGACCGGTCACGCCGCGACCTCCGGTGGGTCATGAGCACCGGGACGCGGCCGTACGCCGCGGCCGACTGGCGCGCGCTGGGATGTGCGGTCCGCCTGGCTGTGACCGATCCGGCGGCGTTGACCGACGCCCGGCAGGCGCTGACCCGGTGGCTGGCGCGGGTCGACTGCGCCTGCAGCCGCTTTCGCGACGACTCCGAGATCACGGCGCTCGACCACTCCGGCGGACGCGAGACGCCGATCAGCGACGTGCTGAGCGAGGCGATCGCCGCCGCGCTGCGCGGCGCGGAGCTGACCGACGGGGACGTCGATCCCACGGTCGGCTCGGCGCTGGCCGGGCTCGGCTACGACCGCGACTTCACCTTGGTGGAGCACGACGGCAGTCCGGTGAAGCTCGTGGTGCGGCCGGTGCCGGGCTGGCGGCGGATCGCGTTCGACGCCGAGCAGCGGACGCTCGCGGTTCCCTCGGGCATCCAGCTGGACCTCGGCGCCACGGCGAAGGCGTGGGCCGCCGACCGGGCCGCCGGCGATCTGGCCGCGGAATTCGGGTGCGGCGTGCTGGTCGGGCTCGGCGGCGACGTCGCCGTGGCGGGACCGGCGCCCGAGGACGGCTGGAGCGTGCGCGTCCAGGACCGGACCGAAGATCCGGATCCGGACGCTCCACATACCAGCGTTCTGATTCGCGACGGCGGCCTGGCCACATCCGGTACGGCCGCGCGCCGGTGGACGCGTGGTGGCAGAACCCTGCATCACATCATCGATCCGCACACCGGCCTGTCGGCGCGGACGCCGTGGCGGACGGTGAGCGTGACCGCCGCCGGCTGCCTGGACGCCAACATCGCCAGCACCGCCGCGGTGATCCGGGGCACGCGGGCGCCGGCCTGGCTCGCCGAGTGCGACCTGGACGCGCGGCTGCTGGCCGAGGACGGGACGGTGTGCACGATCGGGCGGTGGCCGGCCGCGCCGGGGAGTACGGGGTTCTCCTACGCGATCCGGCCGAAGGGAGGCCTGTCATGAACTCTGCAGTGATCTGGTACGCCGGGCAGGCCACGGGGATCGTGACGCTGGTGCTGTTCAGCGCGGTGATGGTGCTGGGAATCAGCGTGCGGCGGCAGCTGCGGATCCCGGGCATGCCGCGGCTGGCGGCCGTCGCGTTGCATCGCAGCATCTCGTTGCTGGCAGTGGCATTCCTGGCGGTGCACATTCTGACGGCGGTCGTCGACTCCTATGTCGATATCAGCCCTCTGGCGGCGGTGGTGCCGTTCTCTTCGTCGTACGAGCCGTTGTGGGTCGGGCTCGGTGCGGTGGCGCTCGATCTGATCCTGGCGGTGGTGATCACCAGCTTGCTGCGTGCGCGGCTGGGGCGGCGGACGTGGCGTGCGGTGCATTGGCTGGCGTACGCGTGCTGGCCGGTGGCCGTGCTGCACGGAATCACGATGGGCAGCGGGACGGGGCATCCGATGTCGGGGTGGCCGCTGTGGCTGACGATCGGCTGCATCGCCGTGGTGATGGGTGCGGTCGCGTGGCGGGTCGCTGAGGAACGACGTGCTCTGACCCCTGCCGACATTCTCGCGACGGCTCCCGCGCACCGCGTAAGCCAGGGTCCTGCTGTTCCCGCTCGCCAATATGCCAACGCCACTTATGAGAAGGAGTCTCGCTGATGAATACGACTGCTGTCTTGCCCCTGCGTGTCCGGTCGCTGGCCACGAGCGCCGCGACGCGGTTGCTACCGCCGGAGCCGCTGGACTACGCGGCGCACCGCGCCCTCTACGGCGACTTGCCACCTGTCGACGGCGAGCGCCTCATCGCCGGCGTTGAGTATTCCGGCTTGAGCGGGCAGGGCGGTGCGGCGTTCCCGGCTCACCGCAAGATGACGGCGGTGCGGGAGGCGGCTCGGCGGGCGGGGCGTCGTCCGGTGGTGGTGGCGAACGGCTCGGAGGGTGAGCCGGCGAGCGCCAAGGACAAGGCCCTGCTGTGGCTCGCTCCGCATCTGGTACTGGACGGTGTGGCGCTGGCGGCTGCCGCCGTCGGTGCCGACCGGGCGTTTCTGGCGGTAGAGGCCGGTCACGGCTTGGGGCGGTATGTGACGGAGGTGGGCCGGCAGCGTCCGTCGGCGGCGGTACCGGTCACGATTGTCGAGGTGCCGCCTCGGTTCTTGTCCGGACAGGAGTCGGCGCTGGTGTCGTTTCTGAACGGCGGCCCGGCCGTGCCCCGGTTCCAGGCGCGGCCGGTGTTCGAACGGGGCGTCGGCGGCGGCCCGACGCTGGTGCAGAACGTTGAGACGCTGGCGCACCTGGCGCTGATCGCCCGCCACGGCCCGGCGTGGTACCGGTCGGTGGCGGGGACGACGCTGTTCACGGTGCGGTACGCCGACGGCGCGCCGACGGTGGTGGAAGCCGCTCCTGGCACGTCGTTGGAGCACTTGACCGGTGCGGGCGCGACTGCCGGCCAGGCGGTGCTGGTGGGTGGGTACCACGGGACGTGGCTGCCGTTGGCCTCAGCCTCTGCGGCGGGATCGGGCGCACGTATGTATGGCGTCAACGCTGTCACGCCGGACACCGGTATAAGTGCTGAGACGCTCGGTGTCCCGTTGGGCGCCGGACTCCTGGCGCTGCTCCCCCACGACCGCTGCGGCCTGGTCGAGACCGCATCGATCCTGCGCTACCTGGCCCTGGAGTCGGCAGGCCAGTGCGGCCCTTGCCTGAACGGCCTGCCGCGCATGGCCGCCGCCTTCAGCGAACTGGCGCACCCGACCGACCGCAGCGACATGAACCAGATCCGCGCCGACCTCTCCCGCTGGGCCGGCCTGATCACCGCCCGCGGCGCCTGCCGCCACCCCGACGGCTCCGCACGCCTCGCGCGCAGCGCCCTGATCACCTTCGCGGCCGAGGCCGACGCGCATGCTCACGGCCACTGCTCGGCCCCGAACCGTCCGCCGATGCTGCCCACGGCGCCGGCGACGCCGTGACCGCCGATCTCCCAGCCCGGCGACCTCGCCACCACGCGACCCCCGACCGACAAAGGACCCTGACCATGCCCGACCAGACCAGCATCCACCGCCGCCCCCGACGACCAGCCGTCGACTGGACCGCCTGTCAAGCCCACGGCGCCTGCGCCGACCTCCTCCCCGAACTCATCACCCTCGACGAATGGGGCTACCCGATCATCGCCGACCGCCCGGTCCCGGCGGATGCTCAGCGCCGGGCCCGGAAGGCCGTGTCCGAGTGCCCGGCGCTGGCTTTGATGCTGAAGAGCTGATTGTCGGAGTCTGAATTATAGGCACCTGTTGGTTTATGTACCGATATGTAACACGAACAGATGTTCTCACCCAAATTTTCTAGACCGCAAAGGGTGATCACGGACGATAGACCTCCGGAAATCTGGGTAGCCGGGGGCCCATGAACTCTCAGAACGCGACGAAGGGCTTGTTCCGCACCAAAACCGTCGAAGATACCATCAGAGACACCAGCTCCTCCGAGCACAGCCTGAAGCGGGCCCTGTCCGCGTTCGACCTGACGGTCTACGGCATCGGTGTGATCATCGGTACCGGGATCTTCGTCTTGACCGGAACTGCCGCCAAGGACTACGCCGGGCCGGCGGTCGCGCTGTCCTTCGCCGCAGCGGGGATCGTCTGCGCCCTGGCCGCCCTGTGTTATGCCGAGTTCGCCTCCACGGTCCCCGTCGCGGGGTCCGCCTATACCTTCTCCTATGCCTCCCTCGGTGAATTCCCGGCCTGGCTGATCGGCTGGGACCTGATCCTTGAGCTCGCTCTCGGCGCGGCGGTGGTCGCGGTCGGCTGGTCCGGGTACATCCAGAACCTGCTCGGCGACATCGGCATCCACTTCCCGACGTCCCTCGGCGGCGGCACCGACAGCCACTGGGGGATCAACATCCCCGCCGCGCTGCTGGTGCTGGCCGTGACCACGCTGCTGGTCATCGGGGTCAAGGAGTCGGCCCGGTTCACCGCCTTGATCGTCACGGTGAAGGTGGCCGTGGTGCTGCTGGTCATCTTCGCCGGCCTGTTCTTCATCAAGGGCTCCAACTACCACCCCTTCATCCCGCCGACGCAGAAGGCGGCGAGCGGCGGCTCGGGCGGCTCGCAGCCGCTCATCCAGCACTTGGGCTTCGCGCCGGGCACCTTCGGTGTGATGGGCATCTTCACCGCGGCCGCCGTCGTGTTCTTCGCGTTCATCGGGTTCGACGTCGTGGCCACCGCCGCCGAGGAGGTCAAGAGGCCCCAGCGCGACCTGCCGCGCGGCATCCTGGCCTCGCTGACGGTGTGCACGGTGCTGTATGTGGCCGTGACGCTGGTCGTGACCGGGATGCAGAAGTACAACACGCTGTCGGAGAAGGCCCCGCTGGCCGACGCCTTCAACGCCACCGGCGCGCACTGGCTCAGCGGCTTCATCAGCGCCGGCGCAGTCCTTGGTCTGACCTCGGTCACCCTGCTGCTGCTCATGGGCCAGTCCCGGGTGTTCTTCGCCATGAGCCGCGACGGTCTGCTCCCGCAGGCCTTCTCCCGGGTCCACCCCCGCTTCAAGACGCCCTACCGCTCGACCATCCTGCTGGGCCTGATCGTGGCCGTCTTCGCCGCCGTCATCCCGCTCAAGGCGCTGGCCGAGCTGGTGAACATCGGCACCCTGGCGGCGTTCATCCTGGTCTCCCTCGGCGTCATCATCCTGCGACGCACCCGCCCCGACCTGCCCCGGGCCTTCCGGACCCCGGCCGTGCCGTACGTCCCGATCGCGGCGATCCTGGCCTGCCTGTGGCTGATGCTCAACCTCCCGGTGGACACCTGGATCCGCTTCGCCGTGTGGATGGTGGTCGGGCTCTTCGTCTACTTCGGCTACAGCCGAGGTCACGCGAAGCGAGCTCAGCAGCAGAGCGTCGCGCGGCCCGAGGAGTACGTCGCGGCGTCCGAGGAGTAGATAACCCGGGACGAAGGGCCCTATCGCCGAGGGCGGAAAAGCGCGTACTCTCCGGTTTCAACCCGAGCAGAACGGTCAAGCCGGAACCCGGCGCCTTCACGGCGGGCCACCCTACCGTCAGTGGTCGAAGGCGCCCCAGGGAGGTGACACATCATGGAGACAAGCCCGGACGGCCGAGGCGCCGACCAGCGCGCAGCCGTCCGCAGCGCGGAACAGGCGGTGAGCGACGCCTGGATCGGGCAACTGCTGTTAGCCGAGTACGACGCGCACGTCACGGTCGACATCTGCACGCGGATCAGGGCCCGTCTGGCCGATCGGCTGTGCGTGGCCGAGCAGGTCGGCGACCCCTCGACGATCGCCGAGACCCGACGAAGACTGGACAGCGCGGAGCGGGCCTGCGCGGTCGCGCTGGACACGTACTCTGATTCCCGCGAGCTGCTCGCGGAGCAGCTGGAGAAGTGGCTTCACGCCTCCCGGATGCGATGCCGGGAGGCGGAGAACGATCGGCGGGTCGTCGGCTGGTAGGGCTGGTTCTTCCGGCCTCGGCCTCGCCGAATCGCTCGGCCTCGTCAGTCCTAGCTCCAGTTCTAGCTCTAGCTCCCACTCCCGGACAGATGCTCGGCGATCCGGCCTCCGGCCAGGATCGTCGCGATCTGCCGTGGCGAGAGCCGGTGCCGGACGCGGAACGTGGTGTCCTGCGAGAGGTTGCTCACGGTGAACTCCCCGTCGGCCAGGTGCCGGCTCAGCTCGTCGAGCTGGAGTTCGTCGCCCGGCTGGACGGCGTCGTAGTCGGCCGGATCGGCGAACTCCAGAGGTAGCACTCCGAAGTTCACCAGGTTCGAGGCGTGGATCCGGGCGAACGACTTGGCGATCACGACGCGCAGTCCCAGCGAACGCGGGGCCAGGGCGGCATGCTCGCGCGAGGAGCCCTGGCCGTAGTTCTCGCCGCCGATCACCACGTGGTCGCCGGCCTCGCGCGCCCGCTGCGGATACGTCGGGTCCAGCCGGGTGAAGGAGAACTCTGCGAGTCTGGCGATGTCGCTGCGATACGGCAGAGCGGCCGCTCCGGCCTGGAGGATCTCGTCGGTCGAGACGTCGTCGCCGGCCTTCAGCACGACCGGGATGTCCAAGCGCTCCGGCAGCGGATCCAGCTCCGGCAGGGTCCCGATGCTCTCGGCCTTGGCCAGCTCGACCTCCTGCGCGAGCCCGGGCGGCAGTGGATGCTCCAGGACCACGACGTCGGTCGTGGCCGACTCCGGCAGCTCGAGAGCCGGGTAGTCGAACCCCAGTTCCCGCGGGTCGGTGATGCGGCCGGTGAGCGCCGCGGCGGCGGCCGTCTCCGGCGAGCACAGCCACACCTGGTCGTCGGGGGTGCCGGAGCGGCCTGGGAAGTTGCGCGGGAAGGTGCGCAGACTGTTACGGCCCTTCGCAGGGGCCTGGCCCATGCCGATGCAGCCCAGGCAGCCGGTCTGGTGCAGGCGCGCGCCGGAGCGGATCAGGTTCAGGGTCGCCCCGGACTTCGTCAGGTCGGCGAGGATCTCGCGGGAGGTCGGGTTGACGTCGAGGGACACGTGCGCGTCGGCGCGGCGGTCGCGCAGGATCGCCGCGACGATGGCGAAGTCGCGCAGTCCGGGGTTGGCCGACGAGCCCACGACCACCTGGTGCACCTCGGTCCCGGCGACTTCCCGCACCGGGACCACCGAACCCGGTGAGCTCGGCTTGGCGATCAAGGGCTCCAAGCTGCCGAGATCGATCTCGTCCGTGAGGTCGTAGTCTGCGTCCGGGTCTGCCTCCAGTGCTACATACGCGTCCTCTCTTCCTTCCGAGCGAAGGAATTCGCGCACGCGGTCGTCGGAGGGGAACACCGTCGCGGTCGCCCCGAGCTCGGCCCCCATGTTGGCGATGACGTGCCGGTCCATCGCCGACAGCCTCGCCACACCGGGCCCGTGGTACTCGATGATCCGGTGCACCCCGCCCTTCACTCCGTGGCGGCGCAGCATCTCCAGCACCACGTCCTTGGCGCTGACCCAAGCGGGGAGTTCCCCACTTAGCCGCACGCCCCACACCTTGGGCATCGTCAGATACAGCGGCTCCCCCGCCATCGCCAGCGCGACCTCCAGCCCGCCGACGCCGATCGCGAGCATGCCCAGCGAGCCGGCGGCGCAGGTGTGGGAGTCCGAGCCGATCAAGGACTTGCCGGGGATCCCGAAGCGCTGCATGTGCACCGGGTGCGACACGCCGCCGCCCGGCGGGGAGAACCACAGGCCGAAGCGCTGCGCGGCGGAGCGCAGGAACAGGTGGTCGGCCATGTTCCGCTCGTCGGTCTGCAGGAGGTTGTGGTCGACGTACTGCACCGAGACCTCGGTGCGGACCCGTTTGAGCCCGAGGGCCTCCAGTTCGAGCATCACCAGGGTCCCGGTGGCGTCTTGGGTCAGTGTCTGGTCCACGCGCAACGCGATCTCGGAGCCGGGCGTCATCTCCCCGTCCACCAGATGCGCCTCGATCAGCTTGCGCGCCAGGTTCATTCCGGCCATTCCGCTCGGTTGCCCCCTGCCCATCGGACCAAACGCGGCCGTTCCGGGCGTCCCGAATAACCCGTTCCAGACGCATACCTCACCGAATCGGGGGTACCGCCAACGGTCACGGCACACCGCGCCGTGACCCGCGGTGCCGGTCGACAGTGCCGGGGACGAGGAGGCCACGATGAGCACCGATCGCGTCATCGATGTCATGAGCCTGGCGCCGGTGAAGGTGAAACCGACCGACAGCGTCGCCAAGGTGGCCGCGTTGATGCGCGAGAAGGACATAGGGGCGGTGCTGGTCGACGGCGGCGGTGACATGACCGGCGTCGTGACCGACCGGGACCTGGTGGTCCGGGTGATGGCCGACGCCGGCAGCCCTTCGACGATGGTCAGCGCCGCGTGCACGATGCACCCGCTCTGCCTGCGGCCGGACGACGACGTGGACACGGCCCTGGAGACCATGCGGACGCACGCCGTCCGGCGCGTCCCGGTCGTCGACAACGGTGTGGCCGTCGGGGTGGTGTCGCTGGGCGATCTGGCCAGGCTGCGGGATCCGGAGTCGGTACTGGGCCGGATCAGCACCGCCGCGCCCAACCACTGACCGCCGTCGGAGTTTCGAAGGGCCCTAACCGTTCACCCGGCTACATAAGCGCGCGTCCCGTGCCGACCACCGGCGGACCACAGTTCTCGCCGCCGGCACGGACACGCCGCCAGGAGGTGAGTGCACATGACAACGCATGCTCATGCCAGGCACGCCCAGCCGATCGGAATCGCTTCCCGCTTACTGCTCACGACGCTCGGCGCGGCCGGCCTGGTCGCAGGTGCGTTCCTGCCGTGGACGCGCGACATCAAGGGCGTCGACCTGGAGTGGCGGGCGGTTTACCACTCGAGTTCTGCCAGCACGACGGATTCGGTCCTGTCCATCGGTGGCGGGGCGGTCCTGCTGGGGCTGCTCGCAGTGCTGGGACTGGCCGAGCGTTCCGGATGGCTGACCCGCGTGGCGGGGGCCTTGGGCGTGATCGGCGTGGTGCTGGTGATCGTCAACGTCGAACGTTCCACCGACCACGGCCTGCAGTGGGGCCTCTGGGTGGCGTTGGCCGGCTCGATCCTGTGCCTGGCCGCCGGCATGTCGGCGATGCGGGAAACGGCACGGACGACGACCCGCGCGGTTCGGGACGAGTGACATGTTCCTGACACGCGTCGATCCCCCACTCCAGGACCTGGAAGCACCACGCGACAAGAGCTGGTTCGGGCGCGCGGCGTGCCGCGAGGCCGACCGACGGTTGTTCTTCGAACCTGAGGGCGAAGGCGCCGGACCGCGCGCCAGGCGGATACGCGCCGCCAAGGCCGTGTGCGCCGAATGCCCGGTTCGGCGCGAGTGCCTGCTCTTCGCGCTGGCCACTCCGGAGCGCTACGGGATCTGGGGCGGGTTCACCTCTCGGGAGCGAGCCACGCTCAAACATCGCAGACCTGTGCGACCCGCCCCGGCTGGGCGGAGCGACCGGCGCGGACCGTGACCAAGACGACCCGACCGGTACCGCCGACGTAGCCAAGATGACCCGGTGGCCAAGATGACCCGGCCGGTACCGCCGGCCGGGTGATCCGGACTGCTTGCCTGAGGGTGTTGCAGGGCTCTACAGGGCCTTGGCGACCGTGAGGACGAACGCTGCGTCTTCCAGAGCCTCCACACTGTGTCTGGACTCCGGCATGATGAGCAGGTCCCCGGCCATGCCCTCCCACGACGCGTCGCCGGACACCAGCCGGACCCGGCCGCGCAGGACCAGCAGCGTCGCCTCACCGGGGTTCTCGTGCTCGGACAGCGTGGACTCGGCGCGCAGCGCGATGAGCGTCTGGCGCAGCATGCGCTCGTGACCGCCGTAGACGCTCTCGGAACTACGGCCGGTCGAGGACGAGGCGGCACGCTCCAGGTGCTGCCGGGACAGGGCTTCGAGCGAAAGCTTCTGCATGATGGTTCCGCCGTTTACGATTCAGGGCCTGTTCGGCCGGACGGTCGGTCCGGCTCCGGTCCGCCTACCCCGGGACGGCGCGGTCATGCCGCCCCGCCCCGGGTCCGGCGTGGTTCGTCGAGCGTGTCGAGCCGAGACGCCGGGACGCCGGACGCGCTCGAAGGCTCGGCTCAGCCGGAGCCCACGGACTCTTCGGAGGCCAGCCCTTCGACGTCGACCGGGGGCAGGTCCTTGATCTGATCCTTGGTCAGACCCACGGACACCCCGTCCGCGTCGATCCCGACCACGTCCTTGATCGGGATGGCGACCCGCTTGCGTCCCCACAGATGCCCCTCGTCGAGCAGGATGTGCGTCACCTCGCCCTCCGGCGGGACGACCACCAGACCCTGCACCCTGCCGATCTCGCCACCCTCGGCGTGCACGCGCTCGCCGCGCCGGACGCTCACCTCGCCGGCCGGGATGTGCTCCACGGTCGTGGTCGCCAGCTGCGGGTCCACACCCGGCACGAAGCCGGTCAGCGCGGTCGGCGTCATCGCCAGCCCGTACAGCGGCCACTCCAGGACCCGGTCGCCGCGCGCGGGCCCGGCGTGCTCGGCCTCGGACAGGAAGTACGTCTGCACCGCCGGCTCGAACTCGTCGAACCGGGCCCGGGTGCAGTTCAGGTCGACACCGTCCGGCCCGGGCATGGCGATGTGCACCGGTACCAGGCGGGCCTCCTCGCCCGCGTCGTCCGGGCGTACCACGAGGTGCGTGAGCTTGTCGGCCACCGGGTCGACCACCACGAACTCCACCTCGCCGCACTCGTCTCCGGCGCACTGGACGCGGCTGCCTATCACGTACTCGAGGGTGTCCTGCATCTCGGAAATCCTCTCGATCGTCGGTAGCAAGCACCTATCTCCAGGCGCGCGCAAGGCAAACAGGTGTTAGTGGATCCGGCGGCGGGGTAACCGGGGGAGACAGTGGTCGGCTCCCATGAAGGGAAGGACCGATGAAGACCAACGGCAAGCTGCACCAGAAGCTTCAGGCGCTGAAGGGTCACGCCGAGGGACGCACAGGTCAGCCCCTCGGCGAATACGACCTCGCCGACCACGGCAAGGCCGACCAGATCGCGGCGCACGCCAAGCAGGCCGCGACCCAGGCCGGCGACGCCGCACGGCACGTCGGCAAGCGGTTCAAGAAGCGGGCGATGCGCCGGCTCGGGGCGATTCACGAACGGCTGCACGAGACGGCGGCCGGGGCCGAGACCGGGGCGAGCACTGAAGCGAGCACTGAGGCAGGCACTGGAGCAGGCACTGGGGCAGGCACTGGGGCAAGCACCGAAGCAAGCACCGAAGGCGAGCACTGAAGCAGGCGCTGCGGGCTACCACCGAAGCAAGCACCGAAGCAGGCTCTGAGGCAGCCACCGGAGCAAGCACTGAGCCCGGCACCGAAGCCAGGACAGACGACGAGGCTGGTACCGGGACAGTCGGCAGGCCTAAGCGGAGCCCCGCGGCCTGAGGCGGGCACGAAGAACGATGGTCAGAGCGCTCTCGAGTTTCGCCGTTCTGGCAGGGGTGAGTCTGTCAGGCTGCGTTGTCGAGTCCTGCTTGGGCCCAGGCTCGTTGGACGGCCCGGATTTCGGCATCCGTGGGCTGGCCTGCTGCCGCGGGCATAAATCGAGCGGCGATGATCACGCGGCGAAGCTTGGCGAGCATGTCGGAGAACGCCGGGTCGGTCTTGCTGGTGTACCAGGGCCGGGCGGTGCGGTGTTCGGCGGCGTCGTTCGATTGTGGCCGTGCAGTGTGTACCAGATGGCGGTGATCGAGTAGCAGTACAGGCCGAACGGCACGGTGCGGCGCACGGCGTTCTCGGTGCGGTTGCGCGCCTGGCCGGCGCCGAGCAGGTCGCGGGCCTCAGCGAAGGTAACCTCGATGGACCACCGCCAGGCGTACCTCGTGATCAAGTCTGCGGCGGGGGTAGCGAGGTCTGTGGTGACCAGAGCCAGGTCGTAGCCGGTGTCGGTGGCGTTGTCGCGCAAGAGGATGACCCGGACGGTCTGGGTGTGGAAGGACCCGTACCACAGGCAAGTGCGCTCAGCGATCAGTACAGCGTCGGCGCGACCGTAGCGCTTGACCTGTGCGGATGTGAACTTTGCAGTGGTGGTGAGGTCGGCTGGTGTGCCCAGCCGGTCGCCTTTGAGTGCGGGACGGCCGCGTTTGCCGGTGGGCGGCGGGGCGAGATCGTAGAGCACGGCGTTGGCCGGCAGCCTCGTGGCGAAGGTGATCGTCTCGGGCAGGTGGCGCAGGGCTTGCCGTGATAGGCGGCATCGGCCACTACGTGCAGAGGCCGGTCCAGGCATACGGCCGGCAGCCGAACCATCGAGGCGGCCAGCTCGACCTTGGACGCGCCGACCTTGGGCCGCCACAGCCGGGCCATCACCGGCAGGCATACCGGCCGGGACAGGCAAGGCAGCTCGACGATGATCCCAACCACCACGAAGCACGTCCCGCGCCCGACCGGCTTGTCGCCGATTGCCGCGCCGTCGTGCTGCCAGGCTGCACCGAACACGTTCTTGCCGCGTCGTTTGAACAGCGTGTCGTCAACCCACCGTCACCGGCGCACCCTCTTCGGCCAGAAACGTTCTAACGATCAGGTGTGCCAGCACGATCCCCAGGATCTCGGCGTTCCATGCCGACCGGGAGAAGAAGGCGTGGGCACGGTCATGCGACCAGGTGCGGGCCAGCCCGGCCCCGGTGAGCATTCCGGTCACCGTGCCCTTGCCGGTCTGTGCGACCAGCCCGGTCACCAGCGCGGTGAAGGTGGCGAACGTCGGTGTGGTGAAAGCCCGCAGGTTCTCCAGCACCGCGAGCAACGATGCCGGTACCGTCAGGTCCGGAAGCATCGGCGGATCCCCTCCCCGGAGGCGGTGTAGACACCGCGGATGCTTCTTCACCCCCGGCGACCGTCAGCCGCGAACCCACCCAAACCGCCCCATCAGGTGACCTTCACACACCCCAGTTTGTTCGTGATTCAGGGAACGCGGTGGTGTGGGACGTGCCGCCTCGCGCCAAAGTGTCGGCTCGCGCGGGGACTTTATGCTGTCACCGGAACCGGTCTGCCCACCGGTCAAGCAGTTCGAGCATGTACTCGTGGTTGAGCGTGTAGATCCGTTCCCGGCCTTGCAGTCCGACGCTGATCAGCCCCGCTTCCTCAAGCTGACGTAAGTGGCGGCTTGTCGTCTGCCACTGAGAACCAGGTACTGAATTACGTAGTTCTACGGATTCCACTTCGCAACGCAATGTGCCAGGTTCATGCCCGAACAGGTGATCAATGACTTTGGGGGGAGAGTGTCCGTCGCGGCAAAGGTATTGAGTGGTGTTCACCAGGGCTGGGTCCGCATTGTCATCGGCACCGGCGCCGTCCTTGGACTCGCCGCCGCGGTGTTCGTCTGGAAGCTGATTGACTTCATTCGGGAACGTGCGGTTGATGAGGCAGCATGGCGGGGTCATGCGTACACAGACGAGGAGCGTGTTCAGGGAGGGCGGAAGGAGTGAGGAGCGAGGCGGCAACTATCGGGGTGACGTCGCTGAACGTCTGCTGCGGGCTCACGAACCCGCTGCGCCCGGTGAAGGAACGGGCGGCGGAGTTCTGCCGTCGTCTCGAGCAGGCGGACATGGACGTCGTGAACTTTCAGGAGGTCTGGACGCCGGGCCTGTTGGCCTTCCTCCGCGGACGACTTCCGTCGTTCCCCTTCATCGCTCTGAAGAGGGGGATACCGGGCCGGGCGGCCGGAGGTGTGGTCTCGTTTTCCAGGCTGCCGTTGCGGTCGGTCAGGTACGTGTCGTTCCGCGGCATGCGGCCGCGCGCTGGCAGCCCGTTCTTCCGCTCGGCCTTGGCCGTGAGTGCCGGCCTCCAGGGCGTGTTGACCTTCGAGCTCTCCGGACGCCGAACGGTGGTGGGCAACGTGCACCTGACCGCGAACCGGGACGGGGACTGGTCGGTCGGCAACCGTCACGAGGCCCTGCAGCGGGCACAGCTGGAAAGGGTCCATAAGGCGTTGCGGCGGGCCCGCAGCGCTGACACGGAACTGGCGATCGTCGGCGGCGACTTCAACCTGCCGAGCAGCTCCTTCCTGTACGGCGTGGTGGTGGACGGAGGCATGTGGCGGGACCCGTTCGCGGCTGCGGACGCGCCGACGTTCCACTCGGAACTGCTGCCTGCCGGGGCTCAGGCACACCGCGTCGACTACCTGCTCGTCGACGGCGACTGGGAACGGCACCCGGTCACCGCAACCGACCTTCTCTTCGGGGAACCGGTCACCATGCCGTCCGGCGGTACGGCTTTCCTCTCGGACCACGTCGCGCAGGTCGTCCGGATCACGCTTCCCCACGACACGTGCCGCCTCACGACCAGGACGCCGGCCTCTCGACCGTGAGTCTCATCGACCGGCCGCGTCCAGCTCGGCGATCAGCCGGGGCCAGGTGACCGCGAATCCGGGATGGAGACGCAACGCGTCGATCTCCGCGGGGGCGCACCACCGGTGGGCGACGCCTTCGCCGTCGCCACCGCGCCGGAAGAACGGCTCCCCAACGTCTGCGACGCCGCCGAACACCGCACCGCCCGGCCCTGGTACACCAGCAAGACCGACCCGGCGTTCTCCGACATGCTCGCCAAGCTTCGCCGCGTGATCATCGCCGCTCGATTTATGCCCGCGGCAGCAGGCCAGCCCACGGATGCCGAAATCCGGGCCGTCCAACGAGCCTGGGCCCAAGCAGGACTCGACAACGCAGCCTGACAGACTCACCCCTGCCAGAACGGCGAAACTCGAGAGCGCTCCTAGCTCCCTGATTCACCCGCGACCGTACCCTGCGCCTCAAGCCGTGCCAGCTCCCACGGATCGTGCGAAGCGAACACCGCGACCTCGTCGCCGTGCAGCCGCACCAGCTCCCGCAGGCGCGCGTGGTTGGCCAGTCGCAACGGCCGGTCGACCTCCGTGATCTGCTGCAGCAGGTCCATCCCGGGGTGCCCGCGCGGGTGGTCTGGGTCGACTTCGCTGTGGAAGTAGTACGCATCGCCGCAGTGCAGCAGCCAGCGCTCCGCACCGCGCACGGCCACCGCGCTGTGGCCGGCGGTGTGGCCGCCGAGGGGGACCAGCGCGATCTCCGCCTCCACGCCCTCCAGCGGTCGCACGGTGTCGAACCCGAACCATGATTCGCCGCCGACCGCCGGCGTGTAGGTCTGCCACATCGGCCGGTGCGCCCAATGCGCAGGACGGTAGCGCACGTGATCCTCGGGGTGGCTGCCGGTGCCGGCCAGCGCGGCACGGTGTTCGGCGTCCAGGACGTGCACGCGGGCGTCGGGGAAGTCGGGCAGCCCGCCGGCGTGGTCGATGTCCAGATGCGTCAGCACGATGTGCCGCACATCCCCCGCGTCGTAGCCCAGGGCCTTCACCTGGTGCAGCGCAGTCTCGTCCAGATCAAGCACTGGCTGCGCGCGATCGATGAACTCCGGGCTCAAGCTCCGCTCCGGCGCGGTGACGTCCGCGGTGCCCAATCCCGTGTCGACCAGCACAAGCCCGTCGCGGTCGGTCTCGATCAGCAGGCAGTGGCAGACCGCCCGCAGGCTCGCGCCGTCCTCGTCTTCGATGGGGCGCATCGATCCGCAGTTGATGTGATGAATTCGCATGCGCCTAGACTGCGACCTCAAGCGCGCTTGAGGTCAAGCACGCACCGGAAGGGAGGACCCATGACCGAGGCAACCCTCGACATCGGGGAAGTCGTGGCGCACACGGGTTTGGCGCCCTCAGCGCTCCGGTTCTACGAACAGCGCGGACTCATCGCCTCCTCGGGACGCAATGGCCTGCGACGCACCTACGACGCCGACGTCCTCGACCGCTTGGCCCTCATCGCCTGCGCCCGCGAAGCCGGCTTCGGCATCGCCGAGATCGCGCGCTTCCTCAGTGCGGGCCCCGACGACCGCGACCTCCGCGACCGGATGGCCGTGAAGGTCGAGGAGCTGGACGTCCTCATCGCGCGCCTGACCCGCATGCGAGCCGGACTGCGCCACGCAGTGCACTGCGATCACGAACCGCTGGTCGCCTGCCCCGAGTTCAAACAGACGCTGAATCCCGCGAAGTAGCGCGCGCCAGCGCCGTACGCAGCGCGGCGAGTACCGCGTCGTCGGCGAAGCCAAGCCGCCGAGCGGTAGCCGCGAGCTCGTCGGCAGCCCGGGAAAGGGCCTGGTAGCGCGCCTGCTCGTCACGATCGGCATCACTCACCGCGCAGACGAAGGTCCCCCGGCGACCGTCGCCCCTGATCATGCCCGCCTGTTCAAGCTCTCGATACGCACGCGCGATCGTGCCACCGGCCAGGCCGAGGTCGGCGGCGAGTTGCCGGACCGGCGGCAGCCGCGTTCCCCCGGCCAGCGCGCCGGTCGAGATCAAGCCCGCCAGCTGTTCGCGCAGCTGTTCGTACGGCGGGACCGGCGTGGACAGGTCGACGCGAAGAACCGGCGCCGTCATGCGCTCGTCGTCGGCACACGCGCCAGCCGGCGCGAGCCGAGCGCGCACCAGCCGGCCACGGCGCTCGCGGCCAGGAACAGGCCGGTCCAGATCAGGATTCGCGAGGCCAGGTAGTCCGCACCGCCGACCGGTTGCGGCACCGCCAGTCCCCCGCTTGCGGCGATCGCTGATGCGGCGACCGCGAGCAGTTCGATGCCGAGCACCGCTCCCGCACCGGCACGTCCGATGCGGCGCCGGATCTGCTCGTCCATGACCGGGTCCGAGGAAACCGGCGGCAGCAACGTGACGCGGCGCGCCACCACGCCTGCGGCCACGACTCCGAATGCTGCGATCGCCGCGAGCGGGACGCTCGTTCCCACCGAGGGCCAGGACAGAGTGCCACCGGGCAGTACATCGACTCCGTCAGGGCTCCACGGGCCATAGCTCACGCGCGGCAATGCCGCGAACAACACAGGCGCGACAAGGCTGATGACCGCCATGGCGACAGCGACCCAGACCGCCCAACGCGGCAGGTAGCGCCAAGCCTCACGGGTCTCCAGCGTCGCGGTCCGTAGCGTGCCGCTGGGCACGGGCACCGCGAGAACTTCACCTAGCACGCCGAACAGGTAGCCGATCGCGACCAAGGCCGGCGCCAACTCGCCGTGGGTGAACCAGATCGAGACCACCCCGGCCATCGCGCCGAGACCCAGGCCGACACCCCGATGTCTGCGCGCTCGCTGCACCACGCCATCAGCGCTCGAAGACAGGCCCGATGCTTGTCGTCCGCGCCGGGTCGCCCACCAGATCGACGCCCCCACCAGCAGCAACGGCACCCCCACGTACACGACGGCGAGCGCCGCCCGCATCCAGAAGGCGATCCCGAACGTGCTTGCTCCCGCCGAACCCACAGTCGTAACGTATCACTCACTCGATACAAAACGGAGGCCTGCCATGCATCGCGCTGGATCCCCGTCGTGGCGTCTGAGTGTGAACGACAGCCCGCAGACGACCAGCTTCGCGCTTTTCGTCCGCGAGGCTCTGGACCTTCCGGTGCCGCCCTCCCCCGACACCCCGCCACGACGCAGCAGCGGGAAGGCATATCGCGAGGTCGGCCTCTCGGCTGCCGAGCGTCAGCAGGCCGGCGAGCAGTGGCTGGCGTGGTGGCGCCGGCTTGTGAAGGTCGATTTCCGCACCCATGCGCCGATGCCGACCGAGGGAGATGTTCATGCTCTGATACGTGCGCGAGTGGCCGAGCGGGAACAAGTCTTCGATCCGCCGACGTTCTCAGCACTCAGCGACAGCCCGGCTCTGCAGACCGCGGCCGTCGCCGTGTTCGAGGACTTCACCAGGCACAGTTCGCGCGGTCGGCGGGGGTTCGACGCGACGCTCACGCGCGATGTCGCCGATGCGCTCATCGCAGAGCTCAACCTCAGCCCTGACCGCCTCGACGCCTCGGTGCTGACGATCGATGTGCCGGGCCACTGGTATCGCATCCCGGGGCCCGGCACTGCCATCTGTTCTCTCGATCTCGCCGCCGACCCGCAGGCTGCCGAGAAGCTCCTGCGCGCGGTGTTCGTGTCGGGACTGGAGCGCTAGTCCAGCTCGGGCGGAGCGGTCATGGCCCGCCCCGCGCGTCACCCGCCGTTCGGCGTGTTCGCGGGCGCCGCGGCGAGCGCGGTGAACTCGTAGATGTACCCGCCGTCCTTCCCCGAGGCGGTGACGTAGGCGTTCCGCGTCCCCGGCTGGATCGCGACGTGCGTCACGTTCGGCGCCGCGCCCGGGATCGTCACGCGCCCGATCTGCACGCCGGCCGGATTGAACTCCAGCACCTCGCTGCCGCCGTAGACCGCGAGGTAGATGTTGCCCGCGCCGTCGACGGTCAGCGAGTCGGCGTAGTCGTAGGCACCGAGGCTCAGGTAGGAAGCGGTGTGCACGGTGATCTGCACGTCCGTCGACGCCGGCGAGGAGTACCCCGGGCCGATGTGGTCGAGTCGGCCGGGCAGGTCCTCATCGACCCACACACCGTCCAGTTTCGCCGTCAGCACGATCCCGTTGGGATGCACCAAGCCCGACGCGGCGACACTCGGCTTGCCGGTCGCCGGGCGCAGCAGGATGCGGCCGGTCGGCGCGGCCTGCGAGCCCTGATAGTCGGCGATGTACATATCGCCATTCGGGGCGATGGTCAGATCGTCGGGCACGATCGCCTTGCCCGCGACCTTGTCGAGGACGGTGCTGAGCTGGTGCGTCGCCGGGTCGAACGCCACCACACGGCCGTGCAGATCGCAGAGGTACATGACATCGCCCGGCGCGAAGCCGATGCAGTTGAGCATGCTGGTGCTGTCCTTGTACAGCGAGGTGACGTGGTGCGTGGCGAGGTCGAAGGACATCAGCTTGGGCTGGTCGGGCGCGGCCGTGGTGTCGACGAAGTAGAACGTGCCCTTGCTGTCGAACGCCGCACCTTCGAGGTTGGTCCCGAAGATGCCGGGCTGGGCGTCGGCGACCTTGGCGACGAGCCACGCAGTGGTCTGCGAACCGTGGTCCGCCGCCGAGACGACCGCCCCCGAGACCACCGACGCCGGGGCAGCGGAGGACGAGGTCGCCAGTGCTTCGCCGCCGGCCGACACGATCGTCGCCGCGGCAAGGGCGGCGATCGTGGCGATGATTCGATTCTTCTTCATGGAAGGTCCCCGTCTTCCTCAATTGCCTCATATACCGTGATCAACCTACGCAGAGCGTCCCGTATGCGATCTCGCGTCCCCAGGCGCTCGACAGAACCACCTTAGGAGCACTGGTGTCGGAAGGACCGACGAAGTCTTCTTCACCAGCGGCACCTCAACCCGCCGCTTGTTGGAATCTTCCGCTGGAGCGGTCTTGGGTGGAGATTGTTTACCAACCCGTCAACCGGCTGTGTCGGACGTTGCCGTCGTCCCGACACGCGGATCGGCGAGCTTGAGCGGATGGTTCGTGCCAAGGGGAGCGGAATGATGTTGCGCAGAAGAAGACGGCTGGCACTGTCGACCGCGGTGGTCGTCGCGCTGGTAGGTGGTGCGCTGACCGGCACGGGAGGTGCCAGCGCGCAGAGCACTCCACAGACCAGCAGTACCCAGTCCGGTACCACCGACGACCACGGCGCCGCCGGCCGGCCGTGGCTGCCGCCGACACCGGATCAGTGGCCGTTGGTGGTGAACGCCTCACAGACCTCCGCGCAGGAAGTCACCCGAGGCATCGACTACCGGACCGACACCTACCAGACCGTCGGCGGCGTGCAGCACTCCACCGAGCTGAACGTCGACCTGTCCGACCCGAACGTCCGCCTGGGCGTCGTGGAGTCGCACGACGAGCTGAACGACGCCAGCGACGAGATCGTCTCCTCGATGGCGCACCGGACCGGCGCGGTCGCCGGCATCAACGGCGACTTCTTCGACATCTACGGCTCGGGCCGGCCGCACGGCATGGTCGTCATCGACGGCCGGCTGGTGAAGAGCCCGAACCCGGCCTGGAACCAGAACCTCGTGGTCCGCGCCGACGGGTCGGTCGGCATCGGCACCGAGGCGTATTCGGGCACTGCCACCGACGGCGCGGCGAGCCACGCGATCACGTCGGTCAACACCGTGGAGGACCTGTCCGGCAACGGCCTGGTGCGCATCACTCCGGATCTCGGAGACAGCGGCACGATCCCGGCCTCGGTGGTGGTGTCCGGTCATCGCGATCCGGCCGCCGGCGGCGTCCTGATCGTCGACGCGGTGACGCCGGACGTCACCGACATCAAGCCGGTGCCCGCCGGCACCGAAGACCTGGTCGGCGGCGGCACGGCGGGCACGTGGCTCGCCACGGCGGCCCACGCCGGTGACCGGATCACGATCGCGGAGGCGATCAGCCCGGACAACGCCCCGCGCCAGGCACTGTCCGGCGGGGCGATCCTGGTGCGGAACGGCGTCATGACCGTGCCGGTGCAAGGCGGCGGAGAGAACAACGTCAACAACCCGGTCACGGGTCTGGGGCTGACGAAGGACGGCAAGCACGCGATCGTCGCGGTGTTCGACGGCCACCAGCCGGAGGACGCCGCCGAGGGCCTGACCCGCCCGCAGCTGGCCGGGTGGATGATGGCCCACGGCGCGTACAACGCCATGATCTTCGACTCCGGCGGCTCCAGCGAGATGGTCGCACGCCGGCCGGGGCAGCAGCAGGCCGGCGTGAGCAACACCCCCTCGGACGGCCACGAGCGGCCCGTCGCCAACGGCCTGTTCTTCTACAGCACCGAAGCGCATCCCGGCCCCGCGGTCGAAGCCGTCGCCGACGCCGGCGCGCCGCTGGCCGTCCTGACCGGCAGCAAGGTCCCGGTCGCGGGCTACGCGCTCGACGCGCTCGGCAACCCCGCGAGCGACCCGGTGAGCCTGTCGGTGCGCCCGTCCTCTCGCGGGAGTATCAGCACCGGAACAAGCGCCCCGACGCTCACCGCGACCCTCACGGCGTCCGGCACGCCGGGCACCGGCGAGCTGGTCGCCAAGGCGGGCCGAGCCCACTCCTCCGTGCCGCTGCGGGTGACCGACCATCTGAGCTCGCTCACGCTCAGCCCGGCCACCGCCGACCTGAACAACGGCGGGACGCAGCAGCTCACCGTCGGCGCGACGACGCGCGACAAGCAGCCGGTCTCGCTGCTTCCGGCGTCGGTGACGTGGACGGCGTCCCCGTCCAACCTCGGCGGCATCGATCCGGCGACGGGCCTGTTCACCGCGGCGACCGACGGCGAAGGCCTGGTGACCGTCACCGCGAGGGTGGACGGCGCGAGCGCGAACGTGTCGATCGCCGTGGGTCAGCGTTCTGAGACCGTCGATGCGATGACCGACGTGAACGACTGGCATCTGAACACCCACGGCGGCGCGACCGGCAGCCTGTCCCTGTCCACCACGACCAAGCGGCTGCCTTCCGACGCCGGGTCGATGGACGTCGAATACCGCATCCCGGCCGGCAACGGCGTGAAGCAGGTGGTCTTCTCCCCCACCGTGGGCAAGTCGTTCCCGCCCTCGGGCGAGACACAGCTGCCGGACGCCGTCGGCGTCTGGATAAAGGGGACGGGCACCGGAGGCTCCGGCACGCCGCTGGGCCTGGGCAACCTCACGCTCGCCGAGGCCTACTACGAGGTGAACGGCCAGTATGTCGACTTCTATCCCTCCACGGTGACCTACGACGGCTGGCAGCTCATAGTGGCCAACCTGCCGGCGGGCCTCCAGTTCCCGATGACCGTCGACTTCCTGGACTTCCTGGTCATCAGCCCGACCCAGACGCTGGCCGGCGACCTGTATGTCAGTGATCTGCAAGCGCTGTACTCGCCGCGGCCGCTGGTGACGCCGCCGTATGTCGCGATCCCGCACAACCCCTCGTGGCTGCGGTTCACCGAGGACCCGGCGAAGTTCCGGGCCGGCGGCACCACGCTGGCCGCGCTCGACGACGCGCACACGCACGCCGACGACCCGAACTCCACCGGCAGCGTCGTGCTCAAGCAGGACGGCGAGCAGATCAAGGCCCTACCGCCTTCACAGACCGGCGCGCTCTGGCTGCAGACCATGGGCGATATGAGCGACACCGGCAGCCTGGCGAACCTGACGTATCTGAGGTCGCTGCTCGACGGCACCGGCGTGCCGTACCACGAGGGCGTCGGCAACCACGAGATCACGCAGGGCGCGGATCCGGAGAACAAGAACTGGACCGGCCTGTTCGGCCCGACGCACTACAGCTACACGCAGGGCGCCGCGAACATCGTGGTGACCGACAGCGCGCACATCGGCGTCCTGCCGTCGGATCCTTACCAGGTCCCGGCCACCGACCCGCCGCAGTACCAGTGGCTGGCCGACCAGCTGAGCGCGAACCGGTCGCCGGTGGTGTTCGTGGTCGGCCACGTGCCGGCCTACGACCCGCATCCGCAGCAGGACAGCCAGTTCGCGGACCGCTGGGAGGCGCAGATGTTCGAGACGCTGGTGCAGAAGTATCAGGACACGCATCCGCGCACGCACGTCATCATGCTGTTCGGGCACGCGCGCGGCTGGGCCGAGAACCTGCTCGACCCGACCGGGCACAACACGGCGAACGGACTGCCGAACTTCGTCGTCGCCGACGCCGGAGTCGAGGCGTACGCGCCGCCGGCCGAGGGCGGGTTCTACAACTACGGGCTCTTCCACGTGCTGCCCAACGGCGACGTGCAGTTCGCCGCGATCCCCACGTTGGCGAGTATCGCGGTGACCAGCACGGCGAGCACAGTGCACGTGGGGCAGACGGTACAGCTCTCTGCGACCGGGACCGCGCCGACCGGAGACGATCTTCCCGCGCTCAGCGTGCCGATCGCCGATCCTGCTTCACATGTGTGGAGCAGTTCCGATCCTCGGGTGGCGTCGGTCGATCCGGTCACCGGTGAGGTTCATGCGCGGCGCGCGGGCACGGCGACCGTCTCCGTGTCCTCGGACGGCGTGAGCGGCTCGGTGGCCTTGACGGTCACCAAGGCATAGCTGCTCAGGACCGCTGATTCAGAACACGAAGGCCCCGTCCGGATGATGTGTCCGGACGGGGCCTTCCGCAATGCCCATGACCGCATCAGCGGTGGGCGCCGATGCGGTCATGGTGGGGCATCGACCGGGGGGTGTCGATGCGGTCAGGTGTGGTTCAGGATCCGCAGACGGGTCAGACCATCAGCTGCGGGCCGACCTCGACGCCGCCGCCGGAGCTCATCACCGGGGACCCCTCGGCGATGGCCAGCGCCGCCTCCAGGCTGTCGGCGTTCACCACGGAGTAGGCGACGAAGCGCGACTCGCCGCCGACCTCGCCGGCCGAGGCGTACTCGGTGACCGCGCGGCCGACGTCCACCAGGCTCTCGCCCAGACCGCCGAACCACGCCTTCCACTGCTCCGGAGCGTCGGCGGAGGGCTTGTAGTCGGCGGGGACACGGAAGGAGATCACGTAGTTGGCCATGGCATAGGTCCTGTTCTGTATCCGGGGCGCGCCCCGGACTGGGACGGCCTCCAACCGGGTAGACGCCGCCGGCGGCGCGAATTGGGCGCTGCCGCGGCGCCCAATTCACCGGAGCGACAACGTCTGCATCGTTAGCGAGCCGAACGCGCCCTGCGGAAAGAAGCAAAGCGAGGATGCATGCCGATGGAGATGGACACCGCGGACCTGATCACCCGGGCTCGGGGCGGCGACCCCTACGCGTTCCGCGACTTGGTTCAGGGTCACTCTCCTTTGGTACAGGCGCATTGCTACCGCATCCTCGGGTCGATGCAGGACGCCGAGGAAGCACTGCAGGAGACCCTGATGTCCGCCTGGCGTAGCCTCGGCGAGTTCAGCCGGCGGTCCTCGCTCCGGACCTGGCTGTACAAGATCGCGACCAACCGGTGTCTGACCATGCTGCGCGCCGACGGTCGGCGTCCTCGCCGAGCCGCCCCGCTGCCGGAGGCCAGGATGCCCGAGCCGACCGGCGCCGGGGACGCGCCGCCGTGGCTGGAGCCCTATCCGGATGTGCTGCTGAACGGTCTCGCCGACCAGGCACCCGGGCCGGAGGCCCGGTATGGGAGCTCTGAGGCGATCTCACTGGCGTTCATCACCGGGTTGCAACTGCTGCCGCCCCGGCAGCGGGCCGCGCTCCTGCTGCGCGACGTCCTGGGCTATCAGGCCAATGAGGTCGCCGGGATGCTCGACACCACTCGAGAGTCTCTTCACAGCGCACTGAGACGCGCCCGCGCCGCCGTCGACGGCCATCTCGCCGAATCCGGCAGCATCGGCGGCGCCGGCAGCAGCCTCAGGATGGCCCGCCGGCCCGACACCGCCGCCGAGCACCGCCTCGTCGCCCGGCTCGCCGACGCGTTGGAGCGGGCCGACCTGGACGCGCTGATCGGCCTGTTCGTCACCGACGTCAAGCTCGCCATGCCGCCGGCCATGATCGAGTACCGCGGCATCGAATCAGCCCACCGCGTCCTGGCCGCTGTCACCTTCCGCCCGGGGCGCGCCTACCGCGTCGCCCCGACCCGCGCCAACGGCCAGCCGGCTTTCGGCCTCTACCTCGCCGACCCGCACGCCGGCGTCTACCGCGCCTACTGTCTGCTGGTCATCACCACCGCGGGTGAGTTCATCACGGCCATCACCGCCTTCAGCACCACCGTCATGCCCCGCTTCGGGCTGCCGCGGACGCTCCCCGAAGCGGGCTGACGGACGGTCTCACCCGCCGATCAGGGCCTGGATACGCTCCTGGAGCACGCCGTCGCCGTGGAGGTGCTCGGCGTCCAGGACCCGGATCGGGAGGCGTTCGTCCCGGTCGGCGATGGCACGCAGCTTCTCGACCGATGCCGCGGGCAGCGGGGCGAGGGTGGCGAGCACATCGACGGCCCGGCTGCACGCCATCGACGAGGCGCCCGCGACGAGGACGCCGAACAGCAGGTCGGCGAGCTCCTCACGCCGCGACGTCGCCCACGGGCCGCCGGGATCGACGGTGAGCAGCGCGTGCACGGCGGCCGGGCACGAGACGGGGTCGGCGAGCGCCGCTTCGAGGGACGGGACGAGGCCGCGGGCCGCCGGGCCGATGTCGGCGGCGACGTCGGCCGCGGCGGCGACCTTCCAGGCGGTGAACATCTCGCCGGCCAGGCCGAGCGTGCTGCGCAGCACGTCGATCGCGGGCTCGGGCTGCCCGGTGAGGGCCCACAGCGCACGGCCTATGTCGATGCGCGCCTGGTGCGCCGGCAGGCTCGGGGTCGGGACGGGGATGTCTGCGAGCGCCTGGAGGAGGAGCGGGACGAGGACATCGGCGTGGTCCGGCAGGTCGCTCGCCGCCTCGGCCGCCGGGCCGCGTTCATCAGGGTTCTTGCTCTCGGTGGTCAGGCCGAAGACGACGGCGGCCAGCAGTGGGCCGGCGTCCTCCGTCAACGTGCGTATCGCTCGGGCCGCCGCGAGCCGCACGTAAATGGCGTCGCCGCCCTCGGCAGTCGCCGCGATACGCCGCAGCTGCGCCATGCCTTCGAGCGACTGCGGACGAAGCGCCGCCAGCAGCGGCGCAGCCGCGGAAGGCCGGACTTGCAGAAGCCGTATCAGCTCGGGAACGGCGGGCGCCGCCTGGTCACCCCAGTTTTTCAGGATCTTGACGAGCTCACCGGGCTCGGCGCGGTTCTGGACGTCGATGAACGGGTTGCCGGTCTCGGCGGACGGTTCCTGTGCGGCGTCGCAGATATCGTTCAGCCGGCGGCGGATCGCGTCCAGCAACCCGGCGTCGAAAGGCAGTGCGGCGGTGGGCTTGGTGACGATGTCGATGGTCCGCGGACGCGCACCGAGCGCGCGGGCGAGCAGGCCGGGAACGATCGGATCGTTCCCCCGGGCCAGGCAGGCGAGCGCATCGTCGGCGAGGCGCGCTTCGTCGGAGTGCGGCGAGGCGTCGCTCTGGGCCAGCTCGACGAGGCGGTCCCGGGCCACCGAGGTGACCAGGGCCGGGTCGATCAGGCTCAGCACTGCGATGACATCGCCACTGAGCTCGGGTCGGTGCAGCAGCTTCGCGATCGGCACGGCCAGCAGCCCCGGGGCGCTGCGGTAGGCGACTATCAGCTGCCTGGCGGCGTAGAGGTAGCGCGCAGCTTGCGCAGCCGGCACGTCGGCGGACCGGGCGAGTGCCTCGATGAGGAGTTCGACGGAGGCTTGTGCTCCGTGACGCTCGGCCAGCGCGTTGATGAGCTGGTCGAACAGGTCCCCGTCGTCGTTCCAATACCAGAGCCCTGAGCCTTCGGGGATCGGTGTCAGCGCGGCGGCGAGCACTCGGTCGTTCATCGCTCGTCCGGCGCTGGTCCACGCCAGCGCGCAGCTGACGCGCAGAACGGCGTCGTCTGGCGAATCGCCCCGGGCAGCGGCGGAGAGCACCTCGTCACCCAGGTCCGCGGCGGCAGCGGGATCCACGCGCATCAAGGCGTTCAGCGCCTCGGCGCGCGACAGTGCCTCGACGTCGGTATGCCAGCGTTCGATGATCAGAGGCCGTGCGTCCTCTGCCGAGCCGGCATAGACGAGCACGAACATCGCGGCCGCGCGCGTCCTCGCGTCGGCGTCGTCCAGCAGCCCGGTGAGGGCGTCCACATGCTCCGCGACCGCTGAGCGCACCGCGTCGCGGTCCTCGACCCCGCGCGGATCCGTGCTCGCGGCGAGGTAGCCGAGCAGCCGCAGCACTTCCGGCGTCTGCTTTCCCGCAGCCCCCGCGACGGCGATCGCGACGAGGAACGGCACGGCCGGAACCGTCGCGGGATAGACCGACCCCTGATGCCAGATGTTGCCGTACAGCTCGTACATCGCCTCGTCGGCCAGCTCATCGTCTCCACTCACCAGCGCGCGCAGCACCTCGGGGACGTCGGCGGCCGGGCCGTAGGCGTGCTCCAGCGAGTCCCAGGCGACGTCGTCGAGGCCTGCCAGGAGAGAGGGGTCGAAGCTCATGTGCGGATGATGGCAGACTGCGGCGACATCTTCGGGGCGGTCGGCCGTCGGGGGTCACCACGCCGACCGCACTCGGTGTGGCGCGGTTCCCGCGTGATCGATCAGTCCATATCATCTCTAACCATCACCGCCATCCTGTCGGGCGTTACACGAAGGAGTGCCATGCAGCAGGTGAAGGCAGTCATTGCGCGTGCCAAGGGTGCGCCGGTCGAGATCGTGACGATCAACGTCCCGGAGCCGGGGCCCGGCGAGGCGGTGGTGCGCGTGCAGGCCTGCGGCGTGTGCCACACCGACCTGCACTATCGCGAGGGCGGGATCAACGACGAGTTCCCGTTCCTGCTGGGGCACGAGGCCTCGGGGATCGTCGAGGCCGTCGGCCCCGGTGTGACCGAGGTCGAGCCCGGCGACTTCGTCATCCTGAACTGGCGCGCGGTGTGTGGGCAGTGCCGTGCCTGCAAGCGTGGTGAGCCGTGGTACTGCTTCGCGACGCACAACGCCAAGCAGAAGATGACGCTGGAGGACGGCACGGAGCTGAGCCCCGCACTGGGGATCGGGGCGTTCGCCGAGAAGACGCTGGTCGCGGCGGGTCAGTGCACGAAGGTGGACCCGAGCGCGCGGCCGGCGGCCGTGGGGCTGCTCGGCTGCGGGGTGATGGCCGGCATCGGTGCCGCGGTGAACACCGGCGGGGTCACGCGGGGCAAGTCGGTCGCGGTGATCGGCTGCGGCGGCGTGGGGGTCGCGGCGATCGCGGGCTCGGCGCTGGCCGGGGCGAACCCGATCATCGCCGTGGACATCGACGCCAAGAAGCTCGCCACGGCCACCCGGCTCGGCGCGACGCACACCGTCGACTCCTCCTCCGCCGACCCGGTCGCCGCGATCCAGGAGCTGACCGGCGGGTTCGGGGCGGACGTGGTGATCGAGGCGGTCGGGCGGCCGGACACCTGGAAGCAGGCCTTCTACGCGCGCGACCTGGCCGGGACCGTGGTGCTGGTGGGCGTGCCGACGCCGGAGATGAAGGTGCCGGACCTGCCGCTGATCGACGTGTTCGGGCGGGGCGGGTCGCTGAAGTCCAGCTGGTACGGCGACTGCCTGCCCAGCCGCGACTTCCCGATGCTCGTCGACCTCTACCGGCGCGGCAAACTCGACCTCGACGCGTTCGTCAGCGAGGAGATCGCCCTGACGGACATCGAGGCGGCTTTCGAGCGCATGCACCGCGGCGAGGTGCTCCGTTCCGTGGTGATCCTCTGATGGCTGATCGTTCGACGGCGGTCCGGGTCGATCACGGGGTGACGTCCGGGACCTTCAGCCTCGACGGCGAGACGTTCGAGGTCGACAACAACGTCTGGGTCGTGGGCGACGACACCGAGTGCGTGGTTGTCGACGCGCCGCACTCGGTCGAGGGGATCTTGAAGGTCGTCGGCGGCCGGCGCGTCAAGGGCATCGTGTGTACCCATGCGCACGACGACCACGTACGCGTCGCGCCGGAGCTGCGGGAGCGGACCGGTGCGCCGATCCTGCTGCATCCGGACGACCGGCCGTTGTGGGAGCTGACGCACGGCGGACCGGACGACCCGGAAGCCACGCTGTGGGATGCCGATCTGAGCGATGGGCAGGAGCTCACCATCGGAGACGCGGTGCTGCGGGTATTGCACACGCCGGGGCACGCCCCGGGGGCGGTGTGTTTGTACGTGGCCGAACTCGGTTGCGTGTTCACCGGGGACACGCTGTTCCACGGCGGGCCGGGGGCCACGGGCCGCTCGTACAGCGACCGGCCGACGTTGGAGGCTGCGATTCGCGCCAAGCTCTTCGCGCTGCCTGACGAGACGGTCGTGCACACCGGGCACGGCGAGGACACCACCATCGGGAGCGAGCGGGCGCGGGGGTTCTGAGCGGCTGCGTGCTGGGTGATCGAGCACGTGCGAGAACCGGCCTGAACGCTTGAGGCCTGAGCCACAGGTCGATCAGGTCGGTTCTCTCCGCTGCCCTCAGGGTTTTGCCTGATCCACCGGTGCCGGCTGAACTACCCGCGATCGGCCCGCAAGCGCTAGCGTCGGGGCATGAGTTCCGGGGACCAGATTTCAGTGGAGATGCGACTCGCGGCGATCGAGGAGAAGCTGGACCGCCTGCTGGCGCATCTCGGCATCGATGACGAGGCCGCCCCGGCCGCGGCCTTCGACGGGGCCGGCCAGCCGCGCACGCTCGCGGCGGCCAATGGGGACGCCGTTGTCGCGCTGGTCCAGGCGGGCAAGAAGATCCAGGCGATCAAGGCGTACCGGCAGGCCACCGGTGCCGGGCTGAAGGACGCCAAGGACGCGGTGGAGAACATCGAGCGCACCATGCGCGCCAACGGCGGCTGGAGTCAGGCCTAGCGTCCGTTCACCGATCCGTTCGGCAGCTCCAACTCGAACCACACCACCTTCCCGTGCCGCGTCGTGCGGCTGCCCCAGCGGTGCGCCAGTTCGTCGACGAGGCGGATGCCGCGGCCGCTCTCCTCGTAGTCGGTGAAGCCGCGGACAGTGGGGACGCGCGGATCGGAGTCGGCGACCTCGACCGTCAGGGTGCGGTCGCAGAACAGGCGCAGCTGGC
>Ga0207671_10000749_pt1 | contig 41199 bp, 31 predicted proteins | sample KBSC24metaG_FD_184352 | JGI IMG/M metagenome (GOLD analysis project Ga0207671, IMG submission 184352) | Corn rhizosphere microbial communities from Kellogg Biological Station, Michigan, USA - KBS C2-4 metaG (SPAdes) (version 2) | ecosystem: Host-associated > Plants > Roots > Rhizosphere > Soil...
CCTATTCCCAGGCCGACTTCAAGTTCAGCTACAAGGACGTAAGCGTTCAATCCTTTCTGAAAAAGCCGGAATTCGCCCATTGCGACGCCTTCGCTGGCAGCGCCGAATTGTGGGAATGCCGCGACGAGACCTGGGACAAAAGTTTCCGCGGTAAGGTCATCGACGGCGTCACCTATGAAAACATGACGTTCCAGCGTGCTTTCTTCCAGCCCTTCTTTGCGGGCCAGACCTTTGGTCTTGGCCAGATCAGTCCGCTGACCGCACTCGAAGTCACCGACCTCGTGCATGCGACCAGTGGCTTGCCGAAACTGTCCGCCGACGATCCGCAGGCAATCTATCGCGACATCATGGATCCCGACCGCAGCGTCATCTATATCGCGGCGATCGTCAGGGATGCGATCGATGTCTATAAGGCCAAGGGTTTCGACATTACCGACAATCCCGGCCTGACCGCCACACTCTATAATGTCGGGCAGCCGCGGCGCCGAGCGCTTGCCTTGCGGCAGGCAGCCGATGCTGCCGGCGGCAAGAAGCTGCCAGAGGAGAACTATTACGGTTGGCTGGTCAATGACAAGCTACCTGAGTTGCGCGGCCTGCTCAGCAATAGCGGCTAGCGCAGATATGCCAACGTTTACGACCGGCCTGCATCGCGCGCCTTAAGCAACCAAGGCGATATGACATCTCGCAATCGACTCCTCGTCCCCATGCGCGCTCATTTTGCCAATCATGCCGCTTCCATCTCTGCCAGCTGAAGCCGCACAACTTGATATTCCACTCGGAGGCAGGGAAGTTTGCCAGAATATAACAAATGCCGAGGAAGCCGGTGCTGGGGAATACCTTCCGCATCCGGGGCCCCGCAATGCTGAGATCCGCACAGCCGTCCGCATAAAATTGCGGTGGCATGATACGGATTTCCTTGCCGGCGTGACCCATGAGATCAATCGTCTGCATGGTCGAATCCGCCCGTCGGCCTCCCAGATGCTAGAAGATATTGGGCCGGGGGTGATATTTGCGGATGACCTCGGGAGGATAGGCGAGCATCAGTACTTGCGCAGATTTAAGCGCCGCGTTTTGCAGAAAATCCGGATCAATCATGCGTCGATGCAAGGCATTGCTCGACGCGACCAGCATGAGCATATCCGTGCGTGAGCCGCTCATGTCGTCTGCGAGATTGGGCTTGTTGAAACGCATGGCAAATTGTGCGTCGTCCACGACACCAGAGAGAGCGTTCTCCAGTTTTCCATTGCCGATGATAATGGCAGTCTTGCGCGTCAATTGCGGTCGTCCAGAAAACCCTGACGGTGAATTATCAATGCCTTCTGCCAATGCACTGAATCGATGATGCGGCGGAACGAAATCCGGTTGTCTCTCGGAGCCGAGGCAAACTTCGAGCAGTTGGCTATGCCCCGCCCCTTCACATCTTCGCGGGGGTCGAAGCCACACTGCGCATCCAAAGACGCACCGATTGAGGCAGCTGTGTTACAAAAAGTAGCGGAACTTCAAAGGTAGGAGCGCTGCACCAATGGCGGCGGCATCCCCCTTCGTCTCGCTGAGGACCAGCCGCGCCTCCCCTGGCGCGACGCCGTAGCGATGGCGACGCCCGGAGGGCATGTTCAGGCGAGACATCATCATCCGCCCGAGTTCCGCCGGCAATTGCCCGCCAAAGACGATGGCCTGCGGATCGACCACGCCAACCAATGTAGCGATCAATCGATCGAGCGCCGGCATGGTCTCCGCGAGCCAATCCTCAACGCCCGGCCAGGTCGGATCGAAGTTTTGTCGCAGTTCTTCGACCGAGACGATGCTGATGCCATTCTTGCGCAAGGCAGCGATCAGATATTGCAAGGCCGGGCGTCGAGTTGACTCTTCGGGCGTGTAGATGACACTGAATTCCCCCGCATTGCCATGAAAGCCGTGATAGGGCTTGCCCTCCAGCACGAGACCGCCGCCAAATCCGTAATTGAAGGAGAGGTAGGCGAAGGTGGAGCACCACAGTCCGACGCCGCGCAGGCTTTCGCCGATAGCACCTGTCGTGGCATTGTTCTCCAGCCAAACGGGCAGCTCGAAGACCTCTTCCAATTCGGGTCGCAGGTCGAATAGCGACCAGTCCTTTAGGGGTTCCGGAGCGTTGAAAGCGCGATTGTCCGAGACGAAGAAGCCCGACATGGCAAAGCCAAGCCCGATAAGACGATCGCGCGACACGGCATGCTCCTTCAGAAGGGACTGAAGCGTTCGCGAGAGTGCTGCAAGCGTTGCCCGGCGATCGCTCGGGACCATCTCCAACGTCTGCTGCGCGATGATGTTGCAGCCAAAATCGGCGAGAGACAGGGTTACGGCGTCGGTATTGACGGAAATGCCGACGGAATAGACTGCATGCCTCACCAGCTGGATCGTCGGGCTTGGCTGGCCGCGCATGCCCTTGAGCGGTGCACCCGTACAAAGCAGCCCCCGCGTCAGCAGCGTCTCGACCAGGCGATGCACCGATTGCTGGGTCAGATTGGTATGTGCCGTTATCGTCGCGCGCGCAATCGGTTCATGCCGGCGAACGATATCGAGGATGAGGCGTTCGTTTTCGCTCGCCAGCGGAGATCCTTCAGACGCAGCCATAGATATATCCTCATCCTTCTGGCCCCGGCTTAGCCCTCGCACGCCCTCTCGCAATCCGACCGCATCGCCCCATGAGACCTTTAACAGGCTCTGTCACAAATACTACACTTTATGCGTATTAATAGACGATCAAACCATCTGCGCATGCATTCTTCAGCTGAAACGCAGGGATGCGATATCGCCATTGAAACCGATCAGGACCCGAAAGTCATCTTGATGCCCAGTCAGACCGCCGCCTCGCCCTCGCCTCGCCTTGCCGACATTTACTCGGCTCTCTCGCGCGAAAACCCGGATATTCTCACCATTGCCCATCGCGGCCTATGGACGGCAGCGCCGGAAAACTCGTTAACGGCAATCCGCGCTGCCGCGGAACTGGGCGTCGAATTTGTCGAAATCGATACCCAGGCAACCGCGGACGGCACGCTTGTCGTCATCCACGACAAAACGCTTGACCGCACCACATCCGGCAAGGGCGTCGTCGGCGCAACCGACTTCGCGACGGTGCGCGATGCACGCCTTCGCGCAGGCGCAGGCGGCGAGTCGGCGCCACTGACCGACGAGCATGTGCCGACACTGGAGGAAGCACTCGAGGAGGCGCGTGGGCGCGTCTTCGTCAATATCGACACGAAATTTCTACGCGAACTGCCGCTGGTGATTGCAACGGTCCGGCGGCTAGGTGCAGAAGGTCACGTCATCATCAAGTCCGATGTCGAGCCGGAGAGCGGCAACTTCCCGGTGCTCGATGCCGATTGGTTCGGCTCCGTCCCCTATATGCCGATGTTCCGCGCCAGGCCCGGCAAATTCGCCGAGGATCTAAGGCTGATCGAGCCGCTGCGCGCGCCGATGGTCGAGGTGAAATTCACCGATATCGCCGATCTTGCGGCTGGCCGCGAGGAATTGGAGCGTCAAAACATCCGGATGTGGGTCAACACGCTCGACGTCGCTCATAATCTCGATTTCAACGACAGCCGCGCCGTCAAGGATCCGCAAAGTGTATGGGGCGCGCTTGTCGAGGCCGGCGTCGGCGCCATCCAGACCGATACCAATGTCGAGTTCAAGCAATGGCTGGTAGGCCGCCGCGCCAGATAACCGCCCGGTCACCTTGCCGCCAAATACAGACAAGCCCGGCCGATCGAGAGGGATCAGCCGGGCTCGCTGCGTCTTGGGAGACAGGTCTTAGCGAGCGTTGTACTTCGCATCGACCTCGTTGATGGCATTCACGTTTCCGGCTGACCGTCCCTTCTCGTCGAAGGTCTGGGCCAGGAAAGCGTCGGCGATGGCCTTGGCCAGTTCAGTGCCGATGACGCGGGCGCCCATGGTGATGATCTGGGCGTTGTTCGACAGCGCGGCGCGTTCCGCCGAATAGGTATCGTGGGTCAGGGCCGCGCGGATGCCCGGCACCTTGTTGGCGGAAATGCTGACGCCGATGCCGGTGCCGCAGACGAGGATTGCCTTGTCGTAGGTGCCGTCGAGGACGCCGGAAGCGACGCGGTCGGCGAGATTGGCATAGAAGTCATCCGGGCCGTCCTGCGTACGCGACACTTCGCTCACCTCATAACGGTCCTTCAGATGATCGGCGAGAACCTTGGCGAGGCCCTCGCCGGCGCTGTCTCCAGCAATTGCAAGCTTCATTGTAGTCTCCTCAGAGTTTGGCGGCGCACTTGGCGAGGATGTCGAGATAGCCTTCGACGTTCCAGGCGGAGCGCCCGATGAAAAGCCCGTCTACGTTCGGGCAGGATATGAGTTCTTCACAATTTTGCGGATTGACCGATCCGCCGTAGAGGCATGGAATTTTTCGGCCGAGCACGTTTTGCGCGACGGCGATAATCTCGGCCTGGCGTGCGTCGGCATAGGAAGGTTCGGCGGGAATTCCCCTTTCGCCGATCGCCCAGACTGGTTCGTAGGCCAGCAGGATCTGAGCCTGCTTCTGCGAGGCCGCAAGCTTCGAAAGCGCGCCGACCACCTGCTCGCTCAAGATCTCCGTCGCGCGACCGCTTTCGCGATCGCTCAGCGTCTCGCCGATGCATATGAGCGGGATCAGTCCGTGGCGGACGGCCGCCTCGGTCTTCAAGCCCACGGTCTCATTGGTTTCACCGAAATGCTCACGGCGTTCGGAATGGCCGAGCTCGACGATGTCGAGATCGCAATCCCTCAGCATCAGCGGTGAAATCTCTCCCGTCCAGGCGCCCTGGTCGGCCCAATGCATGTTCTGGGCGCCGACCTTGACAGAGTTCCCCGAGAGGATTGCCTTGACCTCGCGCACGGCAGTGAATGGCGGGATGACGAAGCGCTGGATGCGCGGATCTCTCAGCGCATCGGCGGCACGCAAGGCTTCGGCAAAGGCGCGCGCCTCAGCCAGCGTCTTGTTCATTTTCCAGCTCGTGCCGATCCAATAGCGAGGCGTATCTGTCATGTCATATCCTGGGTAGAAGCAATGGTGAGGGTGATGCCGTCTCGGCGGAACTGCTCGAGAATCGCGCCATCGGGAACGCGATCGGTGATCACGGCGTCGAAATCAGCAAGATCGGCCATCACGTGCAGAGCCGTATGCCCCATGCGCTGATGGCTGACGAGCAGGCAGGTCTTGGCGGCCGAAGCGATCATGGCCCGTTTCGTGCGCACGACATTATCGTCCATGTGGTAGGCAAGCCTGCCTGATATGGCAGGTGTCGACAGGAACGCGATGTCGGCTCTCAGCCGCGACAGCGCCTCCTCGGTGACAACGCCCAGAAAGGCATTGAATTTCGCGGAATAGATGCCACCAAGCGCGATCAGCGTGATGCCGCTTTCGCTCTTCAGGCGGTCTATGATCGCGGCATTGTTGGTGATCAGCGTCAATGGCCGCTTCTGCAGCAGCATCTCGCCGAGGACGGCCGCCATTGATCCGTCATTGACCATAACGGTCATGCCGGGCTCGACCAGATCGAGCGCGCAGCGCGCCATGCTGAGCTTTTCTTCGTGCCCCTGGCGCTCGCGGAAACGGAAATCGCTTTCGAACTGGGTGCCGGCATCGATCGTCGCACCACCGCGAACCTTGCGCAGCACGCCTGACTGCTCGAGATCATCGAGATCGCGATGAATGGTCATCTTGGACACGGTGAAGCGATCAGCCAGATCGTCGAGATCGACGGTCTTTTGCTCGACGAGCAGATTGATGATCGATTGCTGGCGCTCTTCCCGCTTCACCTTGCACTCCAGCTTTCACTCGGATGGAACCAAATAGAATATAACACCAAAATCTAACAATTCAACATTTTTTCTGTTATGTTGATGCGGTCTTGTGTTTCGCTCGACGTGAGCCAGGGCTAATCCTTCAATAGCGCCTGTGCTGTCCTCTCATCGGTGATCAGACCGAATAGACAGCGGCTCTTCAGAACTGCCCGAATGGCCTCGACTTTGGGCAGGCCGCCCGAAAGCGCCACCAGCCGCTCTTTCTTCGAACGCGGCAGCGATGCCGACAGCGTGCGCGCCGTCAACGTCGTCTCGAGAATATTGCCGTCCGCATCGAAGAAATGACCGAGAATTTCGCCGACACCGCCGGCAGCCGTGACCTCCTTGATCTCGTGCGGCTCCACCATGCCCGAGAGCACGAGTTGTGCATTGGTATCGACCGTGCCCAAGCCGACGAGCTTCAGCTCGGCGCCGTTTGCCAGGTCGAACACTTCCTTGACGCCGCGCTGGGCCAACAGCACATCCCGATCCTCGCGCGTGTTGGCGAAAAACGGCACCGGCATCACATGTGCCTGCATGCCGGTCTTTTCGGCGATGCGATGCATCACGTCATAGGGGTTGGCGGCATAGTTTCTGGTCAATCCACCGAGCAGCGAGACGAAGCGCAGATCCTTGGCGCTGACGCGAGACATGTGGTGAACCGCGGACGAGAGCGTGCGCCCATGGCCGAGGCCAATGACCTTGTTGTTGCCGCTCTCGATTTCACGTCGCAGGAAGCCAGCGCCGGCCTGACCCAGAGCGCGGAAGGCGAATCCCTCCTCGCCTAGATCGGGGGTAACCTCACAATATTGCAGGCCAAAACGTGCAGCGATCTTCGTTTCAAGCTCGACACATTCGACGATATCGCCATCGATCGTTACTTTGACTACGCCATCGGCAACCGCCCGCGCGATCAGTCGATGCGCCTTGACCGAGGGCACGCCAAGACGCTTGGCTACCTCGGACTGCGTCAATCCTCCGGCATAGTGCAGCCAAGCCGCCCGCACGGCCAGCGAAGCATCGGCATCGGTCATCGGCCGCTCCTCCCCACTTCATCACGCATATAGGTCCGCCTATTCGTTTTCCGATCTCGATTTAACGCCTCTAACATCGCCTCGTGGCTGATTTGGCTGCAGAATCAAGATCAGCTGTTTCCGCGGCTAGATATGCAAGTCGCCAACGCCCGTGTCGATATGAGGTGCCCAGAAGGCGACGCTTTCGGCAATCTGCGAGATAACCTGGCGATCGTTGGGCTCACGCTCCTTGAACGACAGCTCCAGGCAGATCTCGTTGTCCTTGGCACCACCTTCTGAAAAAGCCTCAAGCAAGGGCGCCGGCTGGATGCGGCCCTTGGCGTTGAACTCCGCAGTAAAGGGCCGGTGGCCGCCCTTGTCCATCAGGCTCTGCTTGATATGGATGATCGGAGAAACCTTGGGGATGGCGCGCGCCCAGGCATAGGGATCATAGTCGTCGGGATTGGCCGAGGTGACATCGCCATGATCGATATCGGCCATCATCCACATCGGCACGGCAAGCCGCGCCTTCGTCAAGCGGTCTTGCAGCGCAAGAGATGCCTCGATGGTCTCGCCGAATTCGCGGCCGATGCTCATCGGCTCCCAGAATACATAGGAAAGGCCAGCCGCGCGGGCATGCTCCGCGACCTCACCCCAGCAATCGATCGCGATCTTGATCAGTTCCTCGCGCCGGACGGGATTGTCGTAATCCTTGTAGGTTAAGATCGCGAATTGCGTGCCGACGGAATGGCCGCCGAGATCGGCGGTGATGTCGGCAAAGGTCTTGAACCAATCGATATAGTAGCGCCGGACATCCTTGTCCGGATGGCCGAAATGGTTGAGGCGACCGTATGGACCGGTCATGCCCGAGGTCACGCGAACGCCGGTGCGCTTCAACGCGGCCTGCATATCGCGCATCAGCCGGCGGATGACGGGGGCTTGCCAGCTGGGATTGATGAACTCATGCGTCAGCTGCAGATCGCGGATGCGCAGGTCGCGCGCGACCGTTTCGATCAGTTCAGCCGGCTCGGCGAAGCGGTTTACCAGCGGGTTGGTGTTGAGTGAAAGGGTCAAGGGCATGGATATCGGTTCCCGGCAATGATCGAATGGTTCAGGCGGCCAGCGCCAGTTCGGCGTCGAACCAGGCGGAGAAATCCGCCTTTTCCTCGGCCGTCATGCGCAGCCCTTCCTTGGTGCGGCGCATGAGCACATCCTCCGCCCTCTGCGCCCATTCCGACGCCGCCAGATAGCGGGCCTCGGCCTCATAGAGATTGCCGCCGAAATGGCGTCCGAGCCCGGCAAGAGACGTAGCACCCCCGACGATCTGGTTGGTGCGTGCACCATAGAGATGGCCGTAATGGTTCACGAGCGCGCGCGGCATCCAGGGATAGGCCGAACGCAGGGAATCGGCGAAAGCGACATAATCGGCATTCGGGATATCGCCGCCCGGAAGCTTGGCGTCGCGCGTCCAGTCGCTGCCCATCTTCGGAAAGAACTTGGCAAGCTTCTGCATCGCGTGCTCCGAGAGCTTGCGGAACGTCGTAATCTTGCCGCCGAAGACGTTGAGAAGCGGCGCGCCGCCGGTCTCGTCGAGATCGAAGACATAGTCGCGTGTTACGGCCGAAGGATTGCCCTTGCCGTCGTCGAACAGCGGCCGGACGCCGGAGAAGCTTTCGATCACATCGGAACGACGCAGTTTTTCCTTGAAGTAGCGGTTTACGGCGGCGATCAGATAGTCGATTTCCGTCTCGTCGGCTTTCACCTCTTCCGGCTTGCCCTCATAGGGAATATCGGTCGTGCCGATCAGCGCCTTGTCGCCTTCGTAGGGGTTAATGAAGATCACACGCTTGTCGTGGTTCTGCACCAGATAGGCCTGCTGCCCGCTCCAGAACTTCGGAACGATGATATGGCTGCCCTTGACGAGGCGAACGCTGCGGCGGCTGTTGGAGCCGGCAACACGGTTGATGATGTCGTTGACCCATGGGCCTGATGCATTCACCAGAACCTTGGCGCGCACCGTGCACACTTCGCCGGAGCGCTGGTCGCGCGTCTGGACAATCCAGCCACCCTTATCGCGCCGGGCGCTGATACAGGCCGTGCGCGTCAGGATCTGCGCGCCCTTGGAAGCTGCATCGAGCGCATTGAGGACGACAAGCCGCGCGTCATCAACCCAACAGTCGGAATATTCGAACCCCTTGGAATACTGGTCGAGGATAGGTGCGCCCTCGGGATCGCGATGCAGATCGAGCGAGCGCGTGCCCGGCAGCCTCTTGCGGCCACCGAGATGATCGTAAAGGAAAAGACCGAGGCGAACGAGCCACGCGGGACGATCCGTTGGGCTATGCGGCAGCACGAAGCGCATCGGCCAGATAATGTGGCTTGCCGAATTCAGGAGCACTTCGCGTTCGATCAGCGCTTCGCGCACCAGACGGAATTCGTAGTATTCGAGATAGCGCAGACCGCCATGCACCAGCTTGCCGGACCGTGAGGATGTTCCCTCTGCCAGATCGCCTTTCTCGCACATCATGACCGAAAGACCCCGGCCGGCTGCGTCGCGGGCAATGCCGGCACCATTGATGCCGCCGCCGATCACAAAGAGATCCAAGATTTCGGGTTCAGTCATGTCATGCTCCTTCGGATGCCTCGCGCATCATCAAATCAAATTTCAAGGGCGCCTCAGCTCCATGTCGGGCTAGTGCTGTGCAAGCTTGTCCCAGGTGGGCGCGATCGCTTCTCGTACATCCTTGTAAGCGTCGAACAGCCGGTCGTAGCGCTCGGCGTCCTCGACATTCGGTGCCTCGGCTTCGCCAAGCAAAGGCGTCACCCATTCGGCGATACAGCTGTCCATGTCCGGATAGGCGCCGATAGCAACCGCCGCCATCATCGCCACCCCGGCAGCACCCGCCTCTTCGCGATCCGAAATCCGCACTGGCGCCTTGACGGCGGCAGACAGGGAGCTGCGTAAGGCGCGCGAGCGGGCGGCGCCCCCGGTGATGCGCAGTTCCGACGGCATATCTCCCATGGCCGAATAGCAATCGCGCGTCGCCATGCCGAGCCCTTCGACCACGGCGCGCAGCATGTCGGCAAAGCCGTGACGCGTGGAAAGCCCGGTGAACCCGGCGCGGGCATGCGCGTTGACAAAGGGGCCCCGTTCTCCCGCCTCCGAAATGTAGGGATGATAGAGAAGGTTCGTCGGGCGGCTTTCGGCAAACCAGGCATCGATGCGCGGAATAAGGTCCGAATAGGAGACCTGCCTGCCGCCCTCGGACATCAGATCCGCCGCGATCCGCAGGATCCAGTCGATATTGATCGTCGCGCCCATATTGGTCTGAACCTGCGTCACGATCCCGGGGATCGGCAGGGCGATGACGTAACCGGTACCCTCGTCATTGAGCTGGACGTCCGGCACAGCCTTCGCGCGCATGTGAACGCCCGTCGAGCCGATCGTCGAGCAGGCAGCATTCTGGCCGCCGGTGCGCACGCCGGCGCCGAGCGCCGTCATGACCATATCCACATATCCTAGGCAGACCGGCGTTCCCGCGAGCAACCCCACGGCCTTGGCCGCTTCGCCGGTCAGGGGATGGCTGATTTCGGTGCCGTCGATGATTTCTGGAAGAAGCGAGCGGCGGCGGCCAAGGCCGAGCGCATCGATAACAACGGGGTCGTACTGGCGGCTGCGAAAATTGCCGAAGGTGAAGCTTGCTTCCGACGGATCGGTCGCACGCACGCCAGTCAGGTTGAGATAGAGCCAGTCCTTGCAATGCAGCGCCGTTTCAGCCCGATCGAGCAGCTCCGGCATGAAGCGATCCATATGTGCGAGCTGCGCACCCTGCTGGCAGGTATTGAGACCCGTGCCGGTCGCCTCGAAGCGCGCACGGTTGTTCGCCTCAGCGCTCAGTCGCGTAACGGTCGATGCAGCCCGGGCGTCGAGCCAGAGCCAGGCATCGTCAACCGGGGCGTTGCCGGCACCGACAAGCCAGGTTCCATCCCCCTGCCCCGTAACAGCAATGGCAACCGCGCGGGAGGCGAGATCCGACACCTTATCACCGAGGCCGCGCAGCGCGCTGACGCAGTCCGACCATGTCTGGTCGAGCGACTGCGTGACCGAGCCGCCTTCGCCTGTCTGGTATCGATTTCGCGCCGAAGCTGAAGCGATCTGCCTGCCTGATAATTCAAAGGCAACGGCCTTGAGAACGGAGGTTCCGGCATCGATCCCGATAATGATCCCGTCGCTCCTAGGCATTGTGCGCCGGCTCCGCCACAACCTGCCCCGCGACTGGGACGTTCGCATCGACAAAAAGCACGTTCATTCCTCCCCGATCGACCCAGAGCCTGAGGGTTTGCTCCAAGCCGCCTGCACCACGGCTACTTTCAGCACCGAAAAGCGGACTATCCCGGACCAAGAGAACCTCACCCTCGAATCCACAAATCATATCGCCCGACCATCGTGCAACAGCGCCTGTTTATAAACAGCCACGTTATACCACAGAGATATCATATATGTCGTAATATTTTTCTGGTATTGTAATTTTTTTCATATAAAATGGACGTTGTCAATTCCCCAGCTGCACCGAGGAGGGCTTACGAAAGTGAGCTGGGCGAGAGCAATGCGAGGAGCGCCTATCCGCGAACAGAGTCGGTACCGCAAGAAGCGAGGCATAGCCTTCATTCACACTGGCACGAATAATGTTCATATTTATCAATTGTTTGGGACGGCTTTCTTTTGAGAACACGTCTCATATGCAGACAATTCGGCGTGACTGAAAAACTGGTTCATTAAAGAGGGGTTGCGGCATACTCGAAGTACGGAACGCCAGCGTATGGGGAGATGGCCGGCTCACGAAACGCAACAGATGGTAGTTGACACGCTCTGAAATTTATAACATATGATTTGCAGTTATTAACACACTTCTATCACAATTATTACGGAAACGAGATGATTGTGAGTTCCATTGGGCGGCTGGAGGAGACGGACGCCCGCATGCTGAGGAGGCTCCTGATGTTGAATTTTCCTTCCGGTGACGGCCTGTACCGAAACCGAGCGGAGCGTCTGCGTGCCCGATGTGGCGTGCCGGGCCCTCGCTAGATCGTTGCCACGATCGCAGCGCCTTTCTTCTCGTTCTCCATCAGGCAATCCGGCTGATATGCCGAAGGTCGTTTGAACATGAATACGCAAATTCAATACGCAACTGCCAAGCCGACCGGCTCCAAGCTCAAGATCCTGGCCGGTATTGCCGCCGTCGTGATCGTGATCGGCGCCATTGCCGCCGATACCAAGGTGGTCACGATCGGCTCCACGCATGATGTGCGCGAGCAGGCCTTCTCGCCGGAAGCCTACGGCGCCCAGGAATTTCCGAAGGTTCTGGCAGATGTCCAACAGCGAGCTGTCGATGCGGTGACGCTCGGCAATGCCATTCTGGCCGACAAAAAAGCCGCCGGCGCGAAATATGGTGTCGCCACCAGCACCGGCCCCGTGCTTCCCGTCTCGCTGTCAGGCACATTTGGCGACCGCAAGGCCAACCTCAATGACTTCAAGGTCGACGGCCTGCCTGACGGTATCACCGTTCGAGTGCAGACCGGCCCGGCGATCAACGGCACCGATCTTCGCGATGCGACCGGCAAGATCCAATTCGGCCAGTTCACCAACCAGATCGAATATCAGGATGCCGGCTCCGCCATCAACAACGAGATGAAGAAGGCGACCCTCGGCAGTCTTGATCCCGAGAAGCTGACGGGCAAGACGGCAACGGTTATCGGCGTGTTCAAGCTCATCAATCCCAAGAACTGGCTGGTCACCCCTGTGAAGGTCGAACTGAAATGAGCCAGGCAGAGGAAAAAGAAGCCGGCACAGGCGAAGTCGTTCTCGCCGCCCGCAACGTCGCCAAGTCCTATGGCAGCGTCCACGCACTGAAGGGTGTGAATTTCGATATTCGGCGCGGCGAAGTCACGACATTGTTTGGTGAGAACGGTGCCGGCAAGTCGACGCTGATGAAGATCCTCTCCGGGGTCATACAGCCGACATCAGGCGAAATCATCCTCGACGGCAACCCGATCAGCTTCGCTTCGTCGACACATGCGCGCTCCTGCGGCATCTCGATCATCCATCAGGAATTGAGCCTCGCGCCCAATCTCAGCGTGCGCGACAACATCTTCATGGGTCGCGAGATCATGAAGGGCGGTGTCGTCGATTTCGCCGAGGAAGAGCGCCAGACGCGGGCGCTGATGGAGGAACTGGAAGAGCATATCGACCCGATGACGCCGGTTGAGGATCTGCGCCTCGGCCAGCAGCAGATCGTCGAAATCGCCCGCGCTCTTTCGGTCAATTCGCGCATCCTGATCATGGACGAGCCGACATCGGCCCTCAGCGCCACCGAAGTCGAGGTCTTGTTCAAGGTCATTCGCGACCTGACGGCGCGTGGTGTGTCCATCGTCTACATCTCGCATCATCTGGAAGAGGCGCTGCAGATCACCCACCATGCCGTCGTGCTCCGCGATGGCAACATGACGGCCTACGCTGAGCGCAAGGACATCGATCTCGAATGGATCGTGCGCAACATGGTCGGCGACAATTTCGATCTCGGCAGCCCGCCGACCGGCCATAAGATGGGCGACGTCGCGCTGACGATCGACAACCTTACCGTTCCCGGCCCTTCGGGCGCTGCCTACAACGCAGTCGACCGCATGTCGCTTCAGGTCCGCGCCGGCGAGATCGTCTGCATCTACGGGCTCATGGGAGCCGGACGCACCGAGTTGCTCGAATGTGTCGCGGGACGCCTGAGATCGAGCGGCGGCCACGTTCTGCTTGGGAACAACGACGTCGGCCATCTCAGCATTGCCGGCCGCATCGCCCAAGGCTTGGTTCTGGTGCCGGAAGACCGGCAGCGGGACGGTCTCGTCCAGACGATGACCGTCGGCTCGAACCTGTCGCTTGCCAGTATCGGCGCCTTCACCAAGGGTCTCTTCACGTCCGGCGGCCGCGAGCGGGCGCTGGTGGACACCTCGATCCGCAAGGTTCATATCAAGACCGATGGCGGCGACGCTGCGATCGGTTCACTTTCAGGCGGTAACCAGCAGAAGGTCGTCATCGGCAAGATGCTTGCGACGGCGCCGAAGGTGATCCTGCTCGACGAGCCGAGCCGCGGCATCGATATCGGCGCGAAGGCCGAAGTCTTCAAGCTGCTGGCCGAGCGCGCCAAGGAAGGCCTGGCGGTGATCTATTCGACGTCGGAAGTCGCCGAGTGCCTCAGCATCGCCCATCGCATCATCGTCATGCACCGCGGCAAGATATCAGCCGAATTCGGTCCCGACGTCCCCAAAGAGAAGATCATGGCCGCCTCCGGCGAAGCAGTGGTCGCGCACTAGCCGCATTCATGGAGCACTGATTATGTCAGTCACGAACATCACTGAAAAGAAACCCATTTCGAACGGACAGCGGCGAAACTTCAATCTCGTGCGGCTGATCCTGGAAGGGCGCGCCTTCTTCGCGCTGATCGTCATCATCGCGGTCTTCTCCTTCCTGTCGCCCTATTACTTCTCGCTCAGCAACTTCCTGACCATGGCGTCGCATGTCGCCATCTTCGGCATTCTGGCCATCGGCATGTTGCTGGTCATCCTCAATGGCGGCATTGATCTGTCTGTTGGATCTACCCTCGGCCTTGCCGGCTGTATCGCTGGCTTCCTGATGCAGGGCGTCACCGTTTCGAGCTTCGGCGTCATTCTCTATCCGCCGGTCTGGGCTGTCGTCATCTTGACCTGCGCGCTCGGCGCCGTCGTCGGCGCTGTCAACGGCGTGCTCATCGCATACCTGAAGGTTCCGGCGTTCGTCGCCTCGCTCGGCGTCCTCTATGTTGCGCGCGGCATCGCATTGCTGATGACCAACGGTCTTACCTACAACAATCTCGGCGGTCGGCCGGAGCTCGGCAATACCGGCTTCGACTGGCTCGGCTTCAATCGCCTTGCCGGCGTTCCGATCGGCGTCATCGTGCTCGCCGCGCTTGCAATCATCTGCGGGATCGTTCTCAGCCGCACCGCCTTCGGCCGCTGGCTCTATGCCTCGGGCGGCAATGAGCGCGCCGCCGATCTTTCCGGTGTTCCGGTCAAGCAGGTCAAGATTCTCGTCTACGTGTTTTCCGGCGTCTGCGCCGCCATTGCAGGGCTGGTGCTGTCCTCGCAGCTGACATCGGCCGGCCCGACAGCCGGCACCACCTATGAACTGACCGCGATTGCCGCTGTCGTCATCGGCGGCGCGGCGCTGACAGGCGGTCGCGGCACGGTGCGCGGCACGATGCTCGGCGCCTTCGTCATCGGATTCCTTTCGGACGGCCTGGTGATCATCGGTGTCTCGGCCTACTGGCAGACCGTCTTCACCGGCGCGGTCATCGTGCTCGCAGTGCTCATGAACAGCATCCAATACGGACGTCGGGCCAAATCCGGCTGACGCATTGCACTCCAACTTGTCACCGATCGGTGATTACAGCCGATCGGAGAAAGCACGCCGGTTCGCCGGTAACATCTAAGCTCATCAAAAGGGAGAGAGACTAATGTTTAAAAAAGGTATGCGCATTATCATGGCAGCGGTTGCGGTTGCACCGCTTCTGACGGGAGCAGCATGGGCCGCCGGCCAGATGACGATCATCGTCAACGATCCGTCCAACCCCTATTGGCTGACGGAAGGCAATGTCGCCAAGGCAACAGCCGAAAAGCTCGGCTATACAGCAACGGTCGGTGCGCATAAGGGCGACACCAACACCGAGAGCAACCTGATCGACACGGCCATCACCAACAAGTCGGTTGCTATCATTCTCGACCCGGCCAATGCCGATGGTTCCGTCGGTGCGGTCAAGAAGGCCGTTGCTGCCGGCATCCCGGTTTTCCTGGTCAATGCTGAAATCAACCAGGAAGGCCTCGCCAAGGCACAGCTCGTCTCCAACAACGCCCAGGGTGCCGCTATCGGTGCGCAGCAGTGGGTCGAGGCTGTTGGCGATAAAGGCAAGTATGCCGAACTGTTCGGCGCGCCTTCCGACAACAACGCCGCCACCCGCTCTAACGGCTATGAAACCGTTCTGACGCAGTATCCGGATCTGAAGAAGGTCGCCAAGGAAGTCGCCAACTGGGATCGCACCCAGGGCCACAACAAGATGCAGTCCATGCTGCAGGCTCACCCCGATATCATCGGCGTGATCTCCGGCAATGACGAAATGGCGCTCGGCGCGATTGCGGCCCTCAAGGAAGCCGGCAAGCTCGCCAACATCAAGGTCGGCGGCTTTGACGGTTCCCCGGACGCTGTTGCCGCCATCAAGGCCGGCGAACTGCAATATACGGTTCTGCAGCCGGTTGCCGTCTTCTCCGCAGAGGCCGTCAAACAAGCCGACAGCTTCATCAAGACGGGCAAGACCGGCGCCACGAGCGAAAAGCAGCTCTTCGATTGCATCCTGATCACCAAGGACAATGTCGACAAGTACACCGGACCGTTCGTCCTGTCGCAGTAATGATATCGGGGACGCCGGCAACGGCGTCCCCACCCTTGCGTCGTTACAGCTTGAAGACCCTACCGGACATCAAGCAGAACTTTCGGTAAGCCAAATAGCAAATTGTTCTCTATAGTCTTTTTGCCTTGACATGATATTCATGGCACCAAGCGGACACCCGTAAGGCTCAGCCTCAGAGGCCAAAGTGACCCAGAAAACAAGCCCCGCATCATTCCTGCAAGACGAACTGCCTAGCGACAGCCGGCATTCCCGCCAGCTCGCCCGGCGCCAGTTGATCGCCGAGGCCGTCATGGCTGAGGGGTCGATGCGGATCGAGGATCTCACCGAGCGCTTCGGCATCAGCCTGATGACGGCGCATCGCGATGTCGACGAACTGGTGGCTCGCGGTCTCTTCCGCAAGACGCGCGGCATCGTCACGGCGACCGCCACCAGCCTGATCGAATCGAGCGATGTCTATCGCGCCAACCGGCAGGCGAGCGAAAAGAAGTTGATCGCCGCGGCCGCCATCCAGTTCATCGAACCGGGCCAGGCGATCTTCCTCGACGATTCCACCACCGTGCTGCAGATGGCCTCGCAACTGCCGGCCAAGGTGCCGCTGACGGCGATCACGAATTCTCTGACGCTGATGAACGCATTGAAGGACATGCACGACGTGACGCTCCTGGCGCTTGGCGGGCAGTACTATAACTGGTGCAACGCCTTCATGGGGCGCATGACCATCAACGAGATCAATCGGTTGCGAGCCGATGTTGCCTTCATTTCGATGTCGGCCATCATCGACGACGTGGTGTTTCATCAGTCTCCCGAGATCGTCGACATCAAGCGGGCCATGTTCAACAGCGCCGCCAAACGCATATTGCTCACCGACCACACGAAATTCGACCGCCGGGCGCTGCATAGTTTCGCGTCCTTAAGCGAGTTCGATGTCGTCATCGTCGATGAAAAGACCCCCGCTGCCCATCTCGAGCGCATGCAGAACAAGAATATCAATGTGGTCGTCGCCAGGAGCGACAAGGAGCGATCCTGACGGTTGAGCCCCGCGGGGCGGCCTGAGATCGTCCACCATCAGGAGTGACAGGAATGCCGAATCTGCTCGGAATTGACAGCGGTCTCACCGTTACCAAGGCGGTGATCTTCGACATCGACGGAACGCCGCTTGCCGCCGCCCGCCGCCGCGTGACGCAATTCATGCCCAAGGCCCGCCATGTCGAACGCGACATGGACCAGCTCTGGACGGCGACGGCTGACGCCATAGCCGAGGCGATCAAGCTCAGCAATCGCCCCGCAAGCGACATTCAGGCAATTGCCGCGACTGCGCATGGCGACGGGATCTATCTGCTCGACAGATCAAAGAAGCCGCTCGGACGCGCCATTCTTTCGCTCGACAGCCGTGCCGGATCGATCGTGGAGCGATGGCTGGCGGGGCCGGTCGCCGACCAATCCCTGGTGCTCACAGGCCAGGTGCCGCACGTATCAGCCCCTTCGGCGTTGCTCGCCTGGATCAAGGAGCACGAGCCGGCCCGCTTCGCTGAGATCGGCCATATCCTGAGCTGCAAGGACTGGCTGCGCTTCTGCCTGACCGGCGTCGCCGGAACCGACCGCACCGAGGCCAGCACCTCCTTTACCGACGTCTCGACTCAGGATTATTCGCCGGATGCGCTGAAGCTTTTCGGCGTGGACGAATTGGTGGGCGCGCTGCCGCACGCCTCGCGATCCGATGAGGTCGTCGGCCATGTGACGGCAGCGGTCGCCAAACGCACGGGCCTTGCCGAGGGAACACCTGTCGTCGCCGGCCTCCACGATGTAACGGCCTCCGCGCTCGGTGCCGGGGGTTATGCCGAAGGTGTCGTCGCCGTGATCGCCGGCACCTATTCGATCAACGAAACGCTGTCCTCGGAGCCGCGTGTCGATCGCCGCTGGTTCTGCCGCAACGCCATTGCGTCGGGCCAATGGAACAATATGTCGATCTCGCCGGCATCGACGGCCAACTACGACTGGTTTCTGGACCAGCTCTGCTCCAACGAACGCACGGGCGCCGAAGCCACTGGCCATTCAATCCACGCCCTACTGGCACCGGAAATCGAGGCCGCCTTCAACCGACCCTCGAGCGCGCTGTTCCATCCCTACCTGTTCGGCTCCCCCTACGGTGCGGCGGCGAGCGCCGGCTTCTTCGGGCTTGGCGGCTGGCACGACCGCGGCGACATGCTGCGCGCCGTTCTCGAAGGCATCGCCTTCAACCACAAGATCCATGTCGATGCGTTAAGTGACGGTTTTTCCTTCAATCAGGCGAGGCTTGCGGGTGGCGTATCGCGCAATCCGATCGTCGTGCAGATGTTTGCCGACGTGCTTGGAATTCCCGTCACTGTGACGGAAACCGATGAGGCGGCCGCCTGGGGTGCTGCTCTCTGCGCCGGCGCTGGCGTCGGGATCTATGCCGATCCGCAGAGCGACCCACGCGATGTCGGCAGGATCGCCACGACCTATCACCCCGATTCCGCCCGCAGCGCCGACTACCGCGTGCGTTATGAACTCTTCAAGGACATCGCCGACGCCATGACGCCGCTCTGGCCGAGGCTCGGCAATCTCGCAGCTCAACCCTCCCAAGACTAGACAGCCAATTGGGCTGCGCGAACGATCTGTTTTCGCGGCCGTTCACCAGGACCATGATGTTATGACCGATATGGCCGCCGATCTGAAACAACGCTTTTCCCGACTTCAAGACGGAGATGTCGACGTCGTCATCCTCGGCGCTGGAGTCAATGGCGCGGGGCTGTTTCGCGACCTTTGCGCCCAGGGCGTGAACTGCCTCATCGTCGATAAATCCGATTTCGGCTCGGGAACGAGTGCTGCGCCATCGCGCCTCATTCACGGCGGCCTGAAATATCTGGAAACCGGCGAATTCGGGCTGGTCGCGCAGTCGGCGCTCGAGCGCAATCTGCTCTTGAAGAACGCGCCGCATTGCGTAGAACCGCTGCCGACATTCGTGCCGATCTTCTCCTGGACGCGCGGCATATGGGCAGCCCTTCGCACGCTGACGGGCTCGACCACCGCTCCCCGAAGCCGCGGCGCCGTCCTCGTCAAGATCGGGCTTGCGCTTTACGATTTCTTTGGTTCGCGCAACCGAGTAATGCCGCGCCACAGGTTCCTGCTGAAAAGCCGCGCGCTCAAGGAAATGCCGCATGTGACGCCTGAGATCGTCGCCGGCGGCATCTATTACGACGCCAAGATCAGCCGGCCGGAACGGCTGGTCTACGAGTTGGTCAGCGACGGACTAGGGGCCAATGAGAAGTCATTGGCGGCAAACGCCACGAAGCTGGTGTCTGCGACCGACGGCCTGCTCACCTTCCAACGCTCGGACGGATATGCCTTTTCGGTGAAGCCGAAGCTTGTCGTCAATGCCGCCGGCCCGTGGATCGATCACGTCAATGCGGCGCTCGGCGCTCCCTCTCACCTGATCGGCGGAACAAAGGGATCGCATATTCTGCTCGATCACCCCGAACTGGTGCGCAGCCTGAATGGCCACATGATCTATTTCGAGGCCGATGACGGCCGCATCTGCCTGGTCTATGGCTATCTCGGCCAGGCGCTGGTCGGCTCGACCGACATTCCCTGCGACGACCCCGACAATGTGCGCTGCGAAGAGCCGGAAATTGAATATTTCCTCGATAGCGTCCGAGCGCTTTTGCCGGGTCTTCACTTCGAGCGGGAACAGGTGACCTATAGCTATAGCGGCATCCGCCCCCTGCCCGCCTCGGACGCCTCGTCGCCGGGCCTGATCAGCCGCGACCACTCCGCGCCGGTCGTCGAAGCGCAGGCCGGACGGCCCTTCCCCGTTATTTCCCTCGTTGGCGGCAAGTGGACGACCTTCCGGGGTTTCGCCGAGGAAGTGTCCGATACCGTGCTGAAGCGCCTTCAGCGCACGCGCAAGACATCCACTGAGCGGTTGGCCATCGGCGGCGGATCGAATTTCCCGGTAAGCTCCGGCGAGCGCACGGGCTGGATCCGATCGATCGCCGCAAAGATCGGTGTGGAGGCAAGCAGGGTCGACGAGCTGCTGAGCCGATACGGCACGACCGCGGCGGCGATCCTCGCCCATCGTTCAGACTATGCCGATAGCCAGCGCATCAGCGGAGCGCCGCGCCACAGCGCCCTCGAAATCGATTGGATCGCCCGCCAGGAGCTTGTCGTGCATCTGTCCGACATCGTCTTCCGCCGCACGACCATGGCGATCGAGGGATTACTGACCATGCAGGGATTGCACGAAATTGGTGCGATCGCGGCGGCGGCGCTGCAGTGGGATGCGCAACGACTGGCCAAGGAGATCGACGATGTCGTCACCTCGCTGTCGAAATTCCATGGCCGGACCCTGACCGAGGAAAGCGCGCGCCGGGCCGCGAGCCCGGCGTCACGCTGATCGCTCGAAATCAGGAGAAGATCGGGTCCAGCGCGCCGGACTTGTAGCGCTTCGCCATTTCGGCGACGGAAAGCGGCTGGATCCCGGAAGCGTGGCCGGCCGCACCAAACTGTTCGAAACGCTCTTTACAGAGCTTCGTCAGCGCAGCCATGGCCGGCTTCATATATTTGCGCGGATCGAATTCACTCGGGTCTTCCTGCAGCACGCGGCGGATCTGGCCGGTCATCGCCATGCGGCCGTCGGTATCGATGTTGATCTTGCGCACGCCATTCTTGATGCCGCGCTGGATCTCTTCAACGGGCACGCCCCAGGTCGGCTTCATTTTGCCACCATATTTGTTGATGATCTCCTGCAACTCCTCGGGAACCGACGAAGAGCCGTGCATAACGAGATGCGTGTTGGGCAGCTTGCGGTGGATCTCCTCGATCACGTTCATCGCCAGCACAGAACCGTCAGGCTTGCGGGTGAATTTATAGGCGCCATGCGAGGTGCCCATCGCGATCGCCAGCGCATCGACCTTGGTTTCCCGCACGAATTTGACGGCCTCGTCCGGATTGGTAAGTAGCTGATCATGCGAAAGCTTGCCTTCGGCGCCATGGCCATCCTCGGCCTCGCCCATGCCGGTTTCCAGCGAACCCAGCACGCCGAGTTCGCCTTCGACGGATATGCCACCGAGATGCGCCATGTCGGTGACCGTCTTCGTCACGCCGACATTATAGTCCCAATCCGCGGGCGTCTTCGCATCGGCCTTGAGAGAGCCGTCCATCATCACGGAGGTGAAGCCGGCCTGGATCGCCGTCATGCAGCTTGAGGCATCATTGCCATGGTCGAGATGCACACAGACCGGAATATGCGGATAGATATCGACGACGGCGTCCATCATATGCTTCAGCATGATGTCGTTGGCGTAGGCTCTGGCCCCTCTCGACGCCTGCATGATCACCGGTGCCCCAACGGCATCAGCCGCTTCCATGATGGCGAGCGCCTGCTCCATATTGTTGATGTTGAAAGCAGGAACGCCGTAGCCGTTTTCAGCGGCATGATCGAGCAGTTGCCTCAAGGTGATACGCGCCATTCGACTCTCTCCTGGTCATGATGGGTGGCTAAGATCGCGTGGATGATGCCCCTGAGCGGCGCGCTGGTTTACGACACGGGAACGGAGTCTCTGGCGTCGAAAAATCGTCAATATTTGGAAAGTATCGGACGCCGTCCGTTTCATAAGCGAAGCTTCCATAGTGCGACGCATCATCTCGATTGGTTCATAACGGATAGTAGCAACAAAATCACATAATTTATGACATTTTGTTGTGATTTCTATGAAGAATTGCTGATCGCTGTGGCTGCAGGCTTGTTTCCATTGCCGGCATGTCGTGATTGTCCCTCACATCGATCCCCCTACTGAGCGCAACATCATTGCGTTTGCGTTATCCATCTAAAAACCCTTGACGTTCGGCGCAATCTGTTTTCTATAGATAAAAAACATTCACCGGGAGGATCGATGGATGTCCACGTCTCAACGCAGCACGCGAATGACAGCGACTTGCTCCGAAGGCACGGAGACCCTGGCGTGAGCTCGCGGATCATCCAGTTCGGCACCAGCCGTTTTTTACAGGCGCATGCGGCATTCTTCGTGCACGAGGCCAGGCAATCCGGCCAGGATGTCGGCCCGATCACTGTGGTCCAGATTTCTGGTTCCAGCAATAGAAGCGGGCGCGTCGGCGCATTCGGAAATCCAGAAGGCTATCCGGTCATCATCCGCGGCATGTCGAATGGCCAACCTGTCGACCGCACCGTACGCGTCACCAGCGTCGATCGTGGCATGTCCGCCCTCGATCATTGGGAGGAGCTTTCGCAACTCTTCGCCGAAGATGCCGAATTCATCATCTCCAACACCGGCGAAACGGGATATAAAACCTGGCCCGACGAGGATGGCTTCGGCGAGGACGGTCGAATTCCACGCTCGTTCCCGGCCAAGCTTGCAGCACTTCTCGTCAAGCGCTGGCAGGCATCCGGCCGCCCGCTGGTGATTCTTCCCTGCGAATTAATGACCGGGAATGGCCGCGTCCTGAAGCAAACCGTCATCGATTGCGTCAAACAGAACGGCGTGGCACCCGACTTTGTTGCCTGGCTGGACGACAATGTCGCCTTCGCCGAGACCTTGGTCGACCGGATCGTCTCCGAGCCGATCGAGCCGATCGGCGCCGTCGCGGAGCCCTATGCGCTTTGGGCGATCAAGCGCGCGCCGGGCGTCCGGCTGCCTTGTAAACATGAGAGCATCATACTGACCGAGGATCTCGATCCCTACGAGCGCCTCAAGCTGCATATTCTCAATCTCGGCCATACGTTCCTTGCTGAAACCTGGCAAAGAGAAAGCCGGCCGGCCGACGAGACCGTGCGCGCCATCCTTGCCGATGCCGGCATTCGCGCAAGGCTGGACGCGCTCTATCGAAACGAAGTCTTGCCCGGCTTTACCGCAAACGGCATGGGCGATGAGGCGACGAGCTATGTGACAACGACGCTCGACCGTTTCCTTAATCCCTTCCTCGATCATCGCATCGCCGATATCGCCCAGCATCACCCTGAAAAAGTCGCTCGACGCATCCATGCTTTCCTGAACTGGGCCGAGAAAGCGGGCAGCGTATCGGAGGTGCCCATACTGAGGCAAATTGCAGCCCGTTATCATTTGAACGAGACAGCGTCGTGAGACTATAGGACATTCAGATGCTAAGTGAGTGGCAGACCGGTGAGGCTCGTATTCCGGACGTCAAACGGCCGCCGCGCATCCGACTTGCGACCTCAATAGGATACGGAATTCTAACAGCTATGGTCGGCGTCGTCGGCCCATCGAGAGCGTATTGCCATGAAAACATTGATCTGTGACGAACCCGGCCGCCTATCCCTGATCGAGCGCGATGTCCCCACCCCTGCGGAAGGCGAGGTTTTGGTGCGCATCAGACGCATCGGCATTTGCGGGACGGATTTTCACATCTATCAGGGCAAGCATCCCTTTCTCGAATATCCACGCGTCATGGGCCATGAGCTCTCCGGTACGGTGGAGGATGCAAATGGTTCGAACCGCCTCAAGAAGGGAGAAAATGTCTACATCGTCCCCTATCTTGCCTGCGGCAAATGCGTTGCCTGCCGGCGCGGCGTGACCAATGCCTGCCAAAACATTGCCGTCCTCGGCGTCCATCGCGATGGCGGTATGACGGAATTTATCTGCGTGCCGGAGCCCAATGTCGTCTCTGCAGGCAAAGTCTCGCTGGACGAAGCCGCGATGATCGAATTCCTGGCGATCGGCGCCCATGGCGTCAAGCGCGGCGGCGTCACCGCGACCGACCGCGTTCTCGTCGTCGGCGCCGGCCCGATCGGCATGTCCGCCATCATCTTCGCCAAGACGCGCGGCGCCGACGTGACCGTCATGGACATGCGCGAGGACCGCCTCGATTTCACGATCGCCTCGCTCGGTGCTAACCGGACGCTGCTCGCCAATGACGAGGCCGAAGCCCATGCAAAACGCCTGACCGACGGCGATTTCTTCGACGTGGTGATCGACGCAACCGGCAATGCGAAAGCGATGCAACGCGGCTTCGGCTTCGTCGCACACGCTGGACGTTATGTCCTCGTCAGCGTCGTTCGCGACGACATCACCTTTTCCGATCCGGAATTCCACAAGCGCGAAACCACGCTTTTTGCCAGCCGCAATGCGCAGCCAGACGATTTTGCCGAAGTCGTGAAACAGATGGGAAATGGCCGGGTTCCGGTGGCTGCGCTGAACACCCATCGCGGGTCGCTTGATGATGGACCACAACTTTTCGAAGAATGGCTGCGCCCGGAAGCTAGGATCATTAAGGCTATCTTGGAACTCTGACTATACTCTCGACGCTCAGATCGGACAATATCTGCGCCCGTCGATTTCGGCATCTGTCAACACACGAGCTTGCTTCGCCAGAACTTCTGGAAAAGCGGGATTTGAATGCTCCCGGCTATTTTGCTTGCAAGCGGCAAGGCACGTATCGATTCTATGTCAGAAATTATCCGACGGATACAACGTCTCGTCGTAGTTCCTTTTAAAAATGTTTGAAAATATACAATTTATGATGTTTACTGTTTACGGTCTTTCGACACAACATGAGGGCGAAAGAGAGGCATATAACATTCAAATATCATCGAACCTTGAAACCATAGTCAGATTGATGCGGAGCATACAGGTCCCCTGTCAGCAGGATTCACTACGGCTAACGTCCATGTTATCTGAAGGAAAGAAGCGGTTGTATAGTCCTTCCAGAACGTCGAGATATTCACATCACCAACTCATTCTATTTCACTTTTTAAAGATTATTTGAACTGCTAGATGGCTCGCAGCAGAATTTAGGAGCATGGACGATTGCTTTCGTCCATCCGAATGACGAATGGGCTTGGACTCACCGCATGACAAAATTTAAGAAATATCGTTTAAGGCATTCATGGTTGCAAATCCTCGGGTTAAGGCTATCGCCCCGCGTCCCCCAATCGCCTTATTTCGACCCAGACTGGTATCTAGCCACCTACGATGATGTTCGGCGAGCCGGCTTGAGTCCTTGGACCCACTTCATCGAACATGGCGCGCGCGAGGGACGGCAGCCCAGTCCTTATTTTGATATTGACCACTTTGTTTCACACCGCCCAGATGCATTCCAAAACCAACTAGACCCCTTAGCGCACTATGAGACCATAGACGCATTTTTGGGTGGAACTCCAAATGTCTACTTTGATGCTGGCTGGTATGCTTCTCAGATAAATGAAGTGGTCGGAAAGAGTGATCTTTTCCTCCACTACCTTCACCATGGATGGAAATCTAAAATTGCACCCTCTCCGTATTTCGATATTAAGTGGTATCTCACTGTAAACGCGGACGTTGCGGCTGCAGGCACGGAGCCTTTACGTCACTATATAGAGTTTGGTCATCGAGAGGGGCGGCAACCAAACCCTTATTTTGACGTGCAATATTATCGCGATACCAACATTGATGTCGCTCAGTCCGGTCTCGAACCCCTCAAACATTATCTGACTGCAGGTTGGCGTGAGCCGAGCCGGCAGCCTAATGCTTATTTTAATAAGGAATGGTATCGAAGACAACATATGAGCGATGAGGAAAGGGACCAAGATCCTTTGTACCATTTCATCGTTACTGGATCTTACAAGAATTTGGCTACATCTCCGGAGTTTGACCCAGAGTTCTATCTTCGTCAGTCGCCCGAGATTGGTCTGAGAGATAACGTTTTTCATCATTTTATGACTGTGGGACGGGAGGCGGGTAGAAGACCTAACGCCCGAGTTCCCAAGCCCGCCCGAGACTCCTTAATTATTTGGGCCAAGGCTAACGGTTACCGCCCATCGGTCGTTGATCAAATTCGACAGACGTTCGACCTCAAAGTTCGTAAGAGGACTCCCGAACAAGTCATTCGACTCGCGCTCGCGCGCCTTCTTGGAAGAGTTGACGCGGTATCTTTCGATATCTTCGATACTCTAGTCGAGCGGAATAGCGGCGCGCCAGAATCAGTCTTCGCACTTGTGGAGGAAAGGGCTGCCGGTTTGGGATATTCGGCGGGTAACTTCAGCGTGCATAGACAAGAGGCTGAACTAATAGCTCGTCGACGCTCAGGTCAACAGGAGGTTCGACTCACGGAGATTTACGGTGAGTTCAAGGCGATAACTGGCTGCTCGGACATCGTGTGTTCCACATTGTTGGACGCCGAGATCGACACGGAAGTGATGGTCTGCGAATGCAAGCCCGTTGGTCGCATTCTTTTTGACATGGCCGTCCGTGCTGGAAAGCAAATTCTGCTGATATCTGACATATACCTCCCGCAAGAGACGGTTAAGCTAATTCTGTCCCGTTGTGGATACGATGCCTCATTTAAGCTTTTTGTATCGTCAGAGTTGGGAGCTACAAAGCATTATGGTCATCTCTACGAGTACGTGCTTTCGCAAACTAGCCATTCGGCAGATCGCATCGTTCACATAGGGGACAATGCTCATTCGGACGGTGATAAGGCGCGGGCCGCCGGGTTCCAAACGCTACTTGTTCCCAAAGCTAGGTGGAGTAATTTGGAACCGTCTGGGGAGGTATTGGCGGGTTCGAAAGCCGACATACAAATGTTATGGCCGTCCTTAGTAAAGGCGGAGTGCGAGGTGAAGTCCGCACGCACCGAAGTCGAGCGCGATACTGGCTCAGAGAGCGTCGATTTGGCTTCCCTGGGCGCCTACGTGCTTGGCCCCTTGATGCTCGACTTTACATTACTACTAGCGCGGAAAGCATTAGAGAATAGGTATAGAAAGCTGTTTTTTGCCTCAAGAGATGCATTCTACCTAAAGGAAGCTTATGAGATCGTTCGTAAATTTATAGATTTCCTCCCGGAAGCGCAGTACTTTTATGCATCTAGAAAAGTTTGCCGCTTCGCGACGATAGGCTCGGTAGAAGACATATCATCTATCGCGAATGTCGATCACTACCCGATGTCGGTGCGCAACTTCCTGGTCTCGCGGTTCATGTTTGAACCAGATGACCTGCAGCAACTAGAAGACCCCACGAATCCGTCACTCGATCACCTAGTATTGTCGAGCCGTGGCGATCAAATCTTGAAGGCAACCCTAAACAGGCATAAGAATCAGATAATGTCCTCTGCGACCGCCCACCGCGAGGCATATCTAGCGTACCTTAATTCAATCGATTTCAATCGGGCTAACAATGCAATTGTAGATATCGGCTACAGAGGAACAATTCAGCGCAGTCTCGCGGGACTCACGGGCATGCCTGTTGCGGGCATATATCTCATGGTGTGGCCCGAGGCTGAAAACCTTTTATCAGCAGGACTTCGCTTCGATGCATTTATTCGTCGTGACCCGAACCCCGCCGACGTGATGATAAGAAATTTGCAAGTATTCGAATTGTTGCTTTCGGGGACTCATGGATCTGTGTCAAAATTTTCCATGGAGAACGGCAGTCCAACTGCACGCCTGGCAGAGCCGGATACAACGTCACAGACTAGAGCAGCGCTCAATGAAATCAGGGCTGCAGCGTTGCGGTTTGTGGAAGATATGTGTCAGCGCTACGCGGCGAACCTATTAAAAATGAGGCCGCAGCCGGAGGTTTCCATTTCATCTTTTAGAGATTTGCTGCGGATGCCACCAGCCGCTTTGGTGCATGCCTTGCAGCATCACGTAGTGGAGGATGATTTTGGAGGGGAGACGCGGCGTTTGATAACCCCTCCCGGAAACAGCATTACCTTTGACAGGGCGCTAGAGGAGTCCTGCTGGAAGGAAGGCACTGCAAGTCTTTGGCGAGCCATTAGGACCGGATATGGAGGAGTTCAATCCTCCATCGCTGAAGCGCCAATCGACTTCTTTGATGGTCGAGTAAGTCGAGCGGCTTGTCGCTAAACCTATTTATTTCATTACTCGAGGATTGATGACTTATGACTGGCAAGTCACGTTTCGCTGTCTTGCTTTCTAGCATCGGAGATGCAGCAAGCTATTATTCAACGCTGGCGTCACTTGGGGATCAAGTTTTCACCGAGTGGCACCTCTTCATCACTTCTCGGCTTCCAGAAAATGGATGGGTCGATGCCAATTTCGAATCTTTGGGTCTGGCTGGGCGGGTCACCGTGCTGACATCCAATGAGGCGAGTTTAGCAATTCCTGCCGACTGGGTGCTCCCGCTTTTGCCGGGGGATGAACTTACGCCCGACGCACTTGCTCGGTTTGCCGCCATGGCTACGGCAAATCCTGAAAGCGATATGATCTACAGCGATCACGCGGAATTCTCCCTCCCAGAGGGAGAAAGTATGCCATTTTTCAAACCAGGCTGGTCACCTGAGTTACTTATTGCGACCGACTATATTGGCCGCGCTGCGGTCAGGACTCTCCAGTTCGAGAGGCAGGTTGGCAGCTTTAATTTCGATCAGATCGATCTTTGGGAAATGTACCTATCTTTATCGCGAAAGCCCAACGTTCATGTCGAGCGTATTGAACGATTGCTGGTTTCCCTAGTTGCTGGGAGACCGGAGACCCTTGCTACAGACGCCGATAAGGCCGTGACGGTTATAGCCAACCACCTACAGCAGATTGGCGCCGTTGGGACGCCACGTTGGGCAAATTGGGCACAACGACTGTCGATATTATCTTTTGAGATCGATTTCCCGGATATTGGCCCCTCAATAACAGTGCTGATACCATCGCGCAATAATTGGCGGATGCTCAGCCGTTGTGTCGCCTCATTGGCTACAACAACATACCGCAATTTCCAGATTGTCGTCGTCGACAATAACAGCACCGAAAGAGAAACTCTAGACTACCTCAAGACGACTCCCGTGCGCGTAGTCAATATCCCCTCTCCCCCAAGCGGATTTAGCTATTCTTATCTTAACAACGAAGCGGTGAAGGGTCTAAACAGCGACTATGTTCTATTTTTAAACGACGATACCGAGGTTATATCGCCCCGCTGGCTATCTCAGATGGCTGGGTGGCTTCAAGTAGATGGCGTCGCTTCCGTCGGCGCTAGGCTTCTATTTCCAAACGATCGTATCCAGCACGCTGGTATCGTACACAAAATGCTAGACGGTGTCTTGCCGGGGCTGCCATATAGATGGGTCCACAAAGATATCATGGCCCCCCGAGGTCAAGATCGAACGCCGCGAAATTATTCTGCGCTTACGGCAGCCTGCCTTCTCGTTCGTAGGGAGGAATTCATTAGCATTGGTGGATTCGACGATAAAGATTTCTCAGTTGCTTACAATGACTGCGATCTCGGCTTTCGCTTTATAGCTGAAGGACGGCGGAATGTTTTTGAGCCTACTGCTGAACTCTATCATCATGAAGGCGTCAGCCGTGGCTCGGGACGAAACAACGACAGGATATCGGAGGAAATTGCTTTTATCAACAAATACCGGGGATGGGATGATCCCTACTTCAATGCCAATCTCTCTTTGTCAGGCAACGGGCTTCAAACCATAGCAACACGTTTGTTGGACAATACGCTGCCAGAACCCCGAATTAGTTTAGCACTTTTCACGCACAATCTTAACTACGAAGGAGCTCCTCTTGTACTTCTCGAAATCGCCGAAGGTCTAAAGAGCTTATGCAACGCAGAAATTACCGTATTCAGCCCCCAGGATGGCCCTCTACGGGCACGTTACCAAGCAGTCGGATGCCGTTTGGAGATCGTGCGATCGTGGCCCATCTATAGTTCGCAAACAACAGCGGAATTCGATCGAAGCATTGTCGAAATCCTCGATCGGCTAGCATTGAGTGGTGCCGACATCGTAATAGCAAATACGATCCTTCTACATTGGGCAATGATCGCTTCCCAACGGCTGAGGTTGCCGGCTATCTGGCTTATTCATGAGAGTGAGCCGCCGTTTGAGCATCTTCTTCCCCACGGCACAATGCACGTCGATCTCGCTGTCGACGCGATGCACAACGCGGCAGCAACGGTATTTGTTTCTCGCGCGACGAAAGGATTATACGACAACTACCCTAAGCGCTATCCGGCGGAAGTTATCTACAACGGCTTTGACTTTGCGCTCGCTCAGGCGAGCCAAGTTACTTACGATCGCAACACCGAGCGGAGCAAGATGGGCGTTTCTCCAGATGAGATAATGATTTTGCTGCCCGGAACTGTATGCGAACGAAAAGCACAGATTGAACTTGTTTCTGCAATCGAACAGTTGGCGGAAGACGTTACAAGTCGCGCGAAATTCTTCATTGTTGGAGCAGTTGATAACGAATACACTAATCATCTATATAACGCCGTTGGTAGGCTCACAGATCGCAAGCAAGCGCGAGTGAATATTGTTCGGGCAACGCCTGATATATTTAGATATTTTACGTCCGCGGACATCATGGTTTTTCCATCACACTTGGAAAGCTTTCCTCGCGTTATTCAGGAAGCGATGTTTTTCGGACTTGGGATCATTACGACACCTGTGTTTGGAATCTCTGAACAGATTGTCGATGGCAAAACGGCGCTATGCTTCGCGCCGGGCGACACAAAGACGCTAGCGAACCACATCGAGAAACTTACACGCGACCCAATTTTGAGATTCACAATTGGTCAGCAGGCAAAGTTGTCACTCGATCGTTTCCCCTCAATCGATGAAATGCATCGGGAATATTGGAATCTGGTAAAACGCGTTTATCAAACTGAAGTCGGAACACAACAATCGGTTTCGCGCAATTGGGTACACAACACAACCACTGGGCGTTCTTCGTGGTGGGAGGAATTGATCCGTGGTTGAACCAAATCATGTTCTCCTAGTTCGACGAGGATTAACCCTTCATAGCCCTGATGACGCCCATTAAATGCAATCTGTTAAAGTGGTTCGGATCGGACACGTAGATCAAATTTAAAGCACAACACAATATATGATTGTACGTCGGCGAATCCATACATCCTGACGTTTTCAGCTAGCGAAAAAAACGCGCAAGCCAACTGAAACCAGGCCAAGAGGGTGGCGACATTGCTAGAATTAAGTGAAATTGCCAACAACTATCGATCTGATAAAGGAACATTGTTTGGGCACGCCCACGGCTATACTTCACTCTATTCTTTCTTGTTTGAGCAGTTCCGGAATGATAGATTCTCGATGTTGGAGATTGGACTAGAGCAAGGGGGAGTAGAAGCTGGAGCCTCCGCGGATCGAGAAACAACAGGCGTGCCTTCGATAAATATGTGGTTAGAATATTTCCCCAACTCAACACTTTTTGGATTTGATATTTCCGATTTCTCCAAATTTACCAGCGACCGATTTCAGTTTTTTCGCGGTGACCTAAGCTTAGTCGGTGACATGGAAAGATTAAAAAAATCTCTTCCACCCCTTCGGATCATAGTCGACGATGCCTCGCATGCCTCTTTTCATCAGCAGCTCGCCTTCTATATGCTTTTTGAAACCGTAGAATCCGGCGGATACTATGTAATAGAAGATTTTCACTGGCAACCACCGTTTGAACATGAGCTTCCAACCTGTCAAAAGACAATAGAGGTCTTCGAGCAATTCCTAAACGCGAAGACACTGAACATCCCATTCGGTGACAGGTTCCGGCTACAAGACATTGCTAACGCAATCGCTGAAGTCTACATTCATCGCAGCAATAAGGGTGGCGTAAGTGATTGGCAAACAAAGATGATTGCCCTAAGAAAAAAATAGTCGTTAGCTTGCTCAAGATTTGAGAACGGCAACCCCAGCGGGTGGCCATTGGAATCCAAACGGTGGATCACATGGAATATCACAGACTTACTACGGAAAATTTGTATGACGCCAAGCTTTATGCAAATCGTTACGACATGATGCGTTCTCTGGACCAACAGGGCGGTGTCTTTGTCGAAGTCGGGGTCGCTTTCGGCGATTTTTCGAAATTCGTCTTAGACAATTGCCGTTTTGAAAAATCATATCTCGTCGACATTTTTACTTTGGATCAGCAGGAGTATTTATGGGGCAAGCATCGCAGAGAAATCTTTGGCGAATACAGCCACGAGGCGTATGTCCGCGATCGATTTGAGAAAGAAGTCAAGGCCGGCAATGTAGAGGTTGTCCGATCAGACAGCTTTGAGTTTCTAAATGACCTTCCGAAAGACTTTGCTGACGTTATATATATTGACGGCGATCATAGTTATCTTGGCGTTCTGCGAGATGCACAAGTCGCCCAAAAAGCGTTGAAAAACAGTGGGTATCTGGTTTTCAACGACTATATTCTCTACGACCATATTGCGCAAACTGAACTTGGGGTTGTGCCAGTAGTGAATGATCTCTGCAAAAGCGGGAATTGGAAAATCACTCACTTTGCATTTGAGAAAAATATGTTTTGCGATGTTGCTCTACGAAAATTCTAGCGGATGGGTGAGAGACCCTGACTAGGTTCATAGTAAAATCAACCTCTCGCGAATTTTAGGGAGCCGGTTGCAGCGTCAGAGAGAATATAGACGAGGAACCACCCGTCTGTTCTGTGCGAGATGCGGGGAGACGCGCCGGTTGAAAGCTGTTGCCTTTGCGAAGAGAGAGAGAGAGAGAGACCCATGAAGCCTTTTGAATACCTTTTTCCGCGGGATTTACGTGTAACCGATGTGGCGCCAAAAAATGTGCTCCTTATCGGATCCTGCCTTTCCGAGGCGTATAGATATAAATTTTCGAATTTATCGCCTGGCACTCGATTTGATCATATTCTCTATAATAATTTTTCGGATCTTCCGGAAAAAACCCCGCAGGACCTCGGAAAATATGATCTGCAGTACTTGCAGATTCCGCTAAGAAGCGTCTTGTCGGACGCGGTGATCAAAATAAACCAGGTATTGGATCCAAAGTTTTACGACGACATCATCTGCAGGGCGAAATATACCATTGACACTATGTTGGACGAAGGTCTTCGTTTTAATAAATCGCATGGAATTACTACGTTAATATCCAACTTTGTTATTCCTCAGGGATCGGCAGCTCCGAGTTTATACGACATCGGATCTAAGCGCGATTTGAGAGCCATAGTTAATGACATGAACTTGCATCTATTAGATGCAGTGCACCGGTACGAAAATGCATATTTAGCTGATATTGACGCCGTCGCTTCAAGTTTAGGAAAGATGTATGTTCTGGACGACTTGATTTATTTCTACAGCCATAGCTCTATCGTCAACCCGATATGGAGTCACGAGGAGAATACAGCTCCTTGGACGGCGCCGGAGCCAGGCCGCATTGAAAAGGTACCAGATTTCGATGATTTCTATCCCGCGCATCACGACGCTTTTTTTGAAGCCGCTCATGCGCAGATGGAACACATTTATCGGGTAACAAAGCAAGTAGATCAAGTCAAAGTAGTAATCTTTGATTTGGATAACACCCTTTGGCGCGGTCAAATAGGTGACCACTATACAAGTGACGCAGTTCCGCCACACTCTGGCGGCTGGCCGCTTGGGCTTTGGGAAGCAATCCATCATCTTAAAGCAAGGGGCATTCTAGTTACAATTTGCTCAAAAAATAACTCTGAATTTGTTCGTGATAATTGGGATAAGGCAGTAAATCTTCCCTTTATAACTCTCTCAGATTTTCTCACACCTCGGATTAACTATCGCAGTAAAGCTGAAAATATAGAGGAAATATTGAATGATTTTAATCTAACCGCGAAAAGTGCCGTATTTGTGGATGACAATCCCGTCGAGCGGAGTTCGGTTTTGCATGCGCACCCTGGAATCAGGGTCATTGGCTCCAATCCGTTCTTGACCCGTAGAATTCTGCTATGGTCGTCCGAGACGCAGACGCCGAAGTTGACAGACGAATCCGCGCGCCGAGATGACATGGTCCGCCAACAAATTTCTCGCGAAAGTGTACGCGCTACCCTTAGTCGCGATGAATTCCTGAAGAGCTTGAGCACTAAAGTGACACTTGAGCGAGTTAATCAGACAGGAGCCAAAGTTTTTTCTCGCGTTTATGAGCTATTAAACAAAACCAACCAATTTAACACGTCCGGAAAAAGATGGGATTTCAAGGAATTACATGAATTATTCGAGGATGGAGGAGAAATACTTGCGTTCTCAGTCGCAGATCGATTTACAGATTATGGTCTTGTTGGAGTAATCGTCTTTAAAGGGGCCACAATTCTACAATATGTTATGAGCTGTCGCGTACTTGGCATGGATGTTGAAATCGCCGCTCTTTCATGGCTTACCAAACATGTCATCTCGTTGGGTTTTGGGAGTTTGCATAGTCATATAGTTGAAACAGAAGCAAATATGCCATGTAGAGATGTATTTACGAGAGCGGGTTTCTCGATTATGGAAGGTCGTCGTGGAGCATTTTCGTTTGACAAATTTTCGAAGTTTCGGGTCCCTCCATTTGTAGAGGTGATTGATCCGTAGGCTACACGGCACGCCGTGGACCAATTCAAGGAAAAATCACGACAGTCAAAGGGATTTTGCTTCTGGTTGCAGACTTAAATTTCTACAATACGGCGGCGCCCTTCATGGCGGCCGAAATTCTTAAAATGGTCGAGGGCTGAACTCATAGCACCTTGATTTATGGCCCACTCAACGTCTGGGCAAGAGAACAGATACTCTTGCTCGCTGAAATTCTCCAACGTAAATTCGCCTTCAGAGGTATACATCGGCCTCTGGCGTCTGCCTGAATCCGAGGGAAAATCTATACTCTGAATAATATTATACATAATCATATCGTATCTATGATATGTTTTAAGGAAGCTTGCGAGAGGATATTCGTAAAATATCGACTTATCAAATGCATAAGTTGCCTTATTGAGCTCCGGAAATGTCTTTTTTGCTTTTCTGAAATCATATCCCATGCATGAGATTACATCAGAAACATTATACTCTGTTGAGATCATGCTGTAGCGCTCTATTCTCCGCGCTATATCAATTTCACTAAGCTTAAAGAAGTCCTTTCCCAGAATTGTTCTGGCTTGATTGTTCAAAAGAAAATCACTATACCTCGTCAGCATGTGAATAACGTCATATGGATCCTGAAAATTAGTTGATCTAATATCAACATTTCTAAAATATTCGGCGGTATTATACTGAGGAATAAAATCCACACTCGCCTGAGTAATAATAAAATTTACATGCGAAATTAGTTGCGAAATAGGCTCTCTGACTGTGCCAAAGTATTCTACATGTTTATTTTGCCATATTAAACATTGGGCAACTTCGTCAAAAGAAACATGTCCGCTTATCCAATTTAATCTCTTTGCCAGTATTTGCGAATTCCATTCATCTATATAATTTAAATCGACGCCAATGAACCTCTCGATGTGTTCAATCCCGAAGGGATCAAGATCCTTAACCGTCTCATTGACGCTTGTTCCCCCTGTTTTTGGAACGTGAATATATACAGCTAAAGGCAGTCCATTACTCATCTTAAAAATACCCTCCTTGAGTTAATCCGTCGCACGCCAGTACTTTGGACCTACGGACGCTATCGCTGATCGCGTCTTCAACAGAATCATAAGCCGTAAGGTACGCAGTTCCCGGATTGCCGCAGATTCTTTGTGAGCGCAACGAGCTTCTGTGGCTCGAGCAAGCGGAAATGCTTTCGCCGGACGTTACATAAGATCCGTCCCTTAAGCCACTCAACGAGAGCGGATAACGTACAGTTTCGGGCAATCTGAATGCACGCCGATTGCTCGCCGAACAGCCATTTCGATTTTCCGATGCAGTATACTACACGATTTGAGAGGACCATGGCTTACGGCTTAGCTAGCAATTTTTAATTTAACAATTGACATTTTCTGACCGCCTCATTGCTATGTTAGAAAGGTATCGAGGATGCGATAGGATATGCAAAACACTCAAGGCCATTGGATGCTAAAGAAACTAACCTTGGAGGCTCTCATTCGACAAAAAAACGTGATGAGCGCGGTGATCTTGCGAGATATGCGCACCCGCTTCTTTAATCATGGCCTCGGATTCATAGTTGTTCCACTTTGGCCACTAACACATATGGCAATTCTGATATTAATTCATACTTTTGCAGGGCATAGCGTTCCTCCCTTCGGCGAAAGTACCGCAGTTTTTTATGCTACAGGACTTCTCCCTACTTTGACCTTTATGTACGTCTCTCGTTTTATGGGATATTCGTTGCTTATGAATAGACCCATGCTCGCGTTTCCTGAAATCCGCGTAGTTGACGTTATGATGGGACGGGCAGTTTTGGAAATCATTGGCACATGCATAACACTTTTTCTAACAATTCTTGCATTTATACTATTTGGTGAAAACCCTATTCCATTTGATATGGAGCAGGCGGTTTTTTGCTATTTGGCGACAATACTTCTTTCAGTTGGCTTTGGCACGTTTATTGGCGTTCTATCCATGTTTTTGCCGATATTAGTGACGGTATATGCCTTGGTAATCATAATAATATATATATCATCGGGGGTCGTTTTCGTAGCATCAGCTCTTCCCGAGGAGATAGGCTATGCGCTTTCCTTTAACCCAGTGCTAGTTTGCGTGGAATGGATGCGAGCTTCATTCTACGAAAGTTATAGCGAGAGGCTTGTAGACAGAGGTTATGTAATAGCCTGGGGGATGGGAACACTCTTGCTAGGCCTTGCCATCGATCGGATTTTCCGTCGTCAACTGTTGGAGGCTTAAATTACAAAACTATTGGGACGTAAAAAGGCGTTAATGCTGCCAATACGCACTATTTACCTGAATCTGAAGTTCGCCGCATAATGTTCGCTCCATCTTCTGGCAGAAGCGCGCATCGTCGCGTTTGCAGACAGTTTAAAAGTCAAGCCAAAACTGGAGAAAGTTCAACGTGATATTTTCCCATTTGCGGAAGCTCGAAGCCGAATCCATTCACATTCTCCGCGAGGTCGCTGCAACGTTTTCCAATCCGGTGATGCTTTATTCCATCGGCAAGGACTCATCGGTGCTTATGCACCTTACGATGAAAGCGTTTTGCCCAGGGAAGCCGCCGTTTCCATTCCTACACGTCGACACGAGATGGAAGTTCAAGGAGATGATCACGTTTCGTGATCAGATCGCAGCTAAACAAGGCATCGAGCTTCTTGTTCATATTAATCGCGACGGCGTCGACCAGCACGTAAGTCCGTTCACCAATGGCTCGAATACCTACACCCAGATCATGAAAACGGAAGCGCTGCGGCAGGCGCTCGATAAATACGGCTTCGATGCCGCTTTCGGCGGAGCCAGGCGTGACGAGGAAAAATCGCGTGCCAAGGAGCGTATCTTCTCATTTCGCACAGCGAAACATTCCTGGGATCCCAAAAACCAACGCCCCGAAATGTGGAAAACCTATAATACGCGGGTGAACAAGGGCGAGTCGATCCGTGTGTTTCCGTTGTCGGACTGGACCGAACTCGATATTTGGCAATATATCATGCAGGAAAAGATCCCGATCGTGCCGCTCTATTTCGCCGCCAGACGACCTGTGGTTGATCGGAACGGCGTGTTGATCATGGTGGACGACGAGCGTTTGCCGCTTGCTGCGACGGATGTGGTGGAAGAGCGAATGGTTCGCTTTCGCACGCTTGGTTGCTACCCCCTCACCGGCGCTATAGAATCGACCGCTACGACACTTGAGGATGTCGTTGACGAAGTGCTGGCAGCTCGCACCTCGGAACGACAGGGACGCCTGATAGATAAGGACGAGGCGGGTTCGATGGAAAAAAAGAAGCGCGAAGGTTACTTTTGATGAATGATGGGGTCCCCCCTGATCCTTTTTTTAGTATGGCTGGCTATCGTTCCAATCAGGATGGAAAATCCCTTCTACGCTTCCTCACATGCGGTTCTGTCGACGACGGCAAATCGACGCTCATAGGGCGCTTGCTCTACGATGCTAAAAGCCTCTTTGAAGACCAGCTTTCCACTTTGGAGCAGGACAGCGTCAAATACGGCACCACGGGCGATGACGTGGATTTTGCACTTTTGGTCGACGGCTTGGACGCAGAGCGCGAGCAGGGGATCACGATTGATGTCGCTTACCGGTTTTTCTCTACGCCGAAGCGCACGTTCATTGTAGCTGACGCTCCCGGTCACGAGGAATATACGCGCAATATGGTCACCGGCGCATCGACGGCTGACCTTGCCATTGTCCTGGTCGATTGCCGTCAAGGTATCCTGCAGCAGACAAAGCGCCACAGTTACATCGCATCGCTGCTTGGCATCCGCCATGTCGTGCTTGCGATCAACAAGATGGATCTGCTGCAATATGAGCAGGCAACCTATGAAAAGATAGTTGCCGACTATATGGCGTTCACCAAGGAACTCGGCTTTGCAACCATCAGGCCGATACCGATATCCGCGCGCTATGGCACCAACATCGCAACAAAATCGACAGACACGCCGTGGTATGATGGTCCGGCATTTCTTGACTATCTCGAAACCGTTGCGATCGATATCAATGCTTCGGAAAAGCCATTCCGCTTTCCTGTACAATGGGTTAATCGGCCAAATCTCGATTTTCGCGGCTTTTCCGGCCAGGTCGCCTCGGGAACGGTTTGCGTGGGCGATGCCGTCACGGTCGCAAAATCCGGCCAGCAAACCACGGTAAAGCGCATCGTCACCTATGATGGGGACCAGACCTCGGCTTTTGAGGGACAGGCCGTCACGTTGGTCTTAAGCGATGAAGTCGAACTATCGCGTGGGAATCTGCTGGTTTCTCCGACCGAAAGACCCAACGTTTCCGACCAGTTCCAAGCCCATGTCATCTGGTTCAGCCATGAGGCGTTGATACCCGGCCGCGCCTATATTCTAAGGACCGAGACCGATAGTGTGGGCGCTACCGTGACAGCGCTCAAATATAGCATTGACGTCAATACATTCGCCCATCAGTCCGCAAAGACGCTGGCGATGAACGAGATCGGCGTATGCAACCTGTCGACCCAGCAGCCGATCTGCTTCGACAGCTACGCCGAAAATCGCGTAACCGGCAATTTTATATTGATCGACCGATTCACAAACGCGACCGTCGGCGCCGGAATGATTATCCATTCGCTGCATCGCGCGCAGAACGTCCACTGGCAAGCATTGACGATCGACAAAGCCGCCCGTGCCGAGCAGAAGAACCAGCGTCCTGTCGTATTGTGGTTCACAGGCCTATCGGGATCCGGCAAATCGACGATCGCCAATCTCGTCGAGAAGCTGTTGCATGCGAAGGGAAAGCACACTTTCCTGCTCGACGGCGACAATGTCCGCCATGGTCTCAACCGCGATCTCGGCTTCACGGCCGAGGACCGCGTGGAGAACATCCGGCGCATTGCCGAGGTCGCGAAGCTGATGACCGATGCCGGCCTTATTGTGCTGGTATCGTTCATTTCGCCGTTCCAATCCGAGCGGCAAATGGCGCGCGAGCTCATGCCTGACGGTGAATTTATCGAGGTCTTTGTGGACACGCCAATCGAAGAATGCGTGCGGCGCGACCCTAAGGGTCTCTATAAAAAGGCTATGGCGGGACAGATCCCCAATTTCACAGGAATTTCTTCGCCCTATGAGGCGCCCGAAAATCCAGATATCCATCTGCAAACCATAGGCCATGATCCACTTGATCTGGCGCACCGCGTCGAAGATTATCTGAACCAAATATGACGGCTGACATTGCCAACGCACCAAGCGGCTGAAACGGGGAGTTCCATCCGCAAGCTCCGTCAGCATGAAGTTCAGATGTTGGCAGCTGGCATTCGGTTGTCGATAAAATACCACTGCTCCGGATTTTCGCGCACAATTGGCTCGATTACTGCATTCAAGAGCCGAACATCCTCGGTAAGCTGATCTTCCGGCGCGTCAGTTGCCGGCAGCCTGAACGGCTCCAATGCATTCAGCACAAAGCTCGCTCCTCCTTCCCGTGCGATAAAGAGCGGGTAGATCAACGCATTCGTCTTACGCGCCATCCGCGCGATGATGGCGTAGTTGCCCTCCAGATGCGCTGGCTGGCCAAAGAAGGGCGCGCGGATGTAACCATTAAAACCTTCGTCGCAGAACATCAGCAGGTTGCCGCTATTCTCCAGGATCCGCAGCGCCGGACGCACGAAGCTGCGGCCGGGTTTCAGGACCCCGAGGCCCGCACCCTTGCGCAGTCTGTTGACGATGTAGTGGCGCGAGCGGCGCTTGGGCGGGTCGTAGTTCATGGTCACTGCCAATCCCATGTCGAGCAGGCAATGCCACAGCACCTCCCAGTTGCTGACATGCGGCGCGATGAAAATCACCGGACCTTCGGCGCAACGCTTGACCAATCCTTCCGTGCCGATCTTGCGGACATGGCCGCGCGCCAATCGGGGAACGACGGAATATTCGGCCATCTGCCGGCCTTGTGAATCGGCGTAACGCTCCAGAAGCGTCTCGAGCTCGGTGCCGCTGAGATCCGGCCTTATCATCTTCAGGTTGGCCGCGGCGCGAGCATAAGCCCCTTTGTGGAAACGCGGCGCTAAGAGCCGGCCTAGCCACCCGCCGAGTGCGGAACACGCTCGGGCAGGTAAAAGCACGAAGGCAAAGTAGAAAAGGAGATCTATGGCGTTGTCGACATTCTCATAAAGCCAGTAGCGCAGAAACGCCTTGCGTCGATCGCCGCCGGCCAGGAAATCGGCGAGCGGTGGTGCCTTGGGAGCCTCGTAGATCCAGGCTCTGCGTTTGCTGCCGGCAGTTTTTCTGCCGGTCTCGTCGCCGGTTGCCACCTTAGCGCCTGTGCAGCGTCACGGGCATGCCGCCACGCGGTCGCAGTGTCAGGCGGCATTGCGGCTGGACCTTGTGGCCCTCCTTCACGCGCACCCGAAAGCGTTGGGCGAGGATTGCGAGGCAAAGGATCGCCTCGGTGAGGCCGAACTGCAGGCCGGGGCACACGCGGGGGCCGGCGGCGAAGGGAATGTAGCTGTAAGGCGTTGGACGCCCCTCCCCGAGAAAGCGTTCGGGATAGAAGCGATGTGGTTCGGGAAAAAGCGTCTCCGTGCGATGCAGGATCCATGGCACGATCAG
>Ga0207671_10000750_pt1 | contig 41189 bp, 26 predicted proteins | sample KBSC24metaG_FD_184352 | JGI IMG/M metagenome (GOLD analysis project Ga0207671, IMG submission 184352) | Corn rhizosphere microbial communities from Kellogg Biological Station, Michigan, USA - KBS C2-4 metaG (SPAdes) (version 2) | ecosystem: Host-associated > Plants > Roots > Rhizosphere > Soil...
ACCATGAACCTGGTCGTGGACATGCCGCTCGACGAAGGCGTGCCGGTGGCGGAGCTGGCCGGAATGCTGCGCTTCCTGGTCAGCCGCCATCCAGCCCTGCGCACATTGCTGCGGTTCGCGCCTCCCGCCGGGCGGGAGCGCCCGCAGCAGGTCGTCGCCGACGCCGGGAAGGTGACGCTCCAGGTCGTCGATCCGGGCGCCGACGACGATCTCAGCGACATCGTGGAGCAGGTGCGATCGCAGTACGAGCTCGAGTTCTTCGACTACGAGTCCGAGTTCCCGGTGCGGATGGCCGTCGTCCGATCCGCTGGCACGCCGGCGCACCTGGTGATCGGCTACAGCCATGTCCTGGTGGACGGAGCGGGCATCCAGGCGCTGGCCCGCGACCTGGCTCACTTCGACCGTGCCGGCGGGGAAGCCGGCACGGCGACCGCGCCGCTGCCCGAAGCGCCCACCGCTCTGGACGTCGCCAAGGCGCAGGCCGCGCCCACGGGTCGACGGCAAAGCGCCAGAGCCGTCCGGCACTGGGCGGCCCAGCTCGATCGGCTGACCGACTGGCAGGCAGCCGACCCGCCGCGCGCCCAGGAGCCGCGCTTCTGGGAACTGGTCGGCTACTCCCCGGCGATGGAAGCGGCGATGCGGGTGGTCGCCGCCCGAACCGGAGCAGGCACGACGCACGTCCTGCTGGCCGCCTACGCGGTCGCCGTCGCCCGGGTGTTCGGACGGGACCCGGCGGTCGCCCAGATCGTGGTCAGCAACCGCTTCCGCCCCGGCTTCGCCGACCTGGCCTCCCAGCTGTCACAGCACGGCATCTGTGTGGTCGACGTCGCCGGCGCGAGCTTCGACGAGGTCGTGGCGCGCGCCGAGAAGTCGGTGACCGGCGCCTCCTTCGCGGGTTACTACGACCCGGCCGAGTGCGACGCCCTGCTGGCGCAGGCTGCCGTGACGAACGGCCGGCCGCTGGAGATCGAGTGGCACCTGAACGACCGCCGCGACAAGACCGGCGCCGGCGAGCGCACTGATTCGGTGCCCACAGCGCCGGAGGTGTCCCGGCTGCTGCCGCTGAGCAGGTGGTACTGGGGACGCAAAGCCCCGATCTTCGACGGAGCGCTGTTCCTGCAGGTCGACTCCGAACCCCTCATGGCGGAACGGCGGATCGCGGGGGAGTCAACGCCAGCGGTGCACCTGGAGGTCTGGACCGATACCCGGGCCTTCGCGCCGGCGCAGATCGAGGCGTTCATGCGGGAGATGGAAGTGGTCGTCGTGACGGCCGCTCTCGACGCCGGGAACGGACACCGAGAGGTGCCGGCGCATGGATGACGATGACGACGCTTCCCCGGAAGTAGTGGCCTTCTTCCTCCCGCAGTATCACCCGATTCCGGAGAACGACCGCTGGTGGGGCAAAGGCTTCACCGAGTGGACACACGTCGCGGCCGCCCGCCCGCTGTTCGAAGGCCATCTCCAACCGCGGCTGCCGGCGGATCTCGGGTTCTACGACCTGCGCGTGCCCGAGACCCGCCGAGCCCAATGGGAACTCGCCGAGCACTACGGCGTGACAGCGTTCTGCTATTGGCACTACTGGTTCGGCGGCGGCACACGACTGCTCGAACGCCCCGAGAACGATCTGCTGAAGGACCCGGACCTGCCGCACCGATACTGTCTCGGCTGGGCGAACCAGTCCTGGACCGGAGTCTGGCACGGCCGCGGCGACGAGGTGCTGCAGCGACAGGTCTACCCCGGAGAGGCCGACCACATCGAGCATTTCAAGACTCTGCTTCCCCACTTCACCGACGAGCGCTATCTGACCGTGGACGGCCGGCCGGTGTTCTACCTGTTCCGCCCCGACGACCTCCCCGACCTGGCCGATCTGGCCGCGCTGTGGCGGCGGATGGCCGCCGACGCCGGGCTGCCCGGCCTGTACCTGGTCGGCGACGCCGACGGCACCTGGGTGCGGGACGTGGAGCAGTCCCTGGACGCCGCGGTCTGGAACCCCGCCCCACCCCCGCGCGGCGACGTATGGGAGGCGGAGTTCCCGGGGTCGCCGCTGAGCGTGAGCGAACACCCCCGGGCCTTCCGATACGACAAGGTCTACGCCGACTGGCTCCTGGACGGCTGCATCGCTCCGATAAGGCGGCACCCGTGCGTCGTGCCGGGCTTCGACAACACCCCGCGCTCGGGACGCCGCGGGGTTCTCCTGCATCAGAGCGAACCGGAGATCTTCGAGGCCGCGGTGATCGAGGCGCTTCGCAGAGAACGGAGCATGCCCGGACCGCGGATGCTCTTCATCAAGTCCTGGAACGAGTGGGCCGAGGGATCGATGATGGAGCCGGACCAGCGGTTCGGGCGAAGCTTCCTCCGAGCGCTCAGACGGGGCGTGGACGCCGCATAACCCGCTGCGGCGCGCCACACCCCGCGATCAACCCCATCAGGGCCGATAGGCAATCAGCCCCGACAGCCCCATCAGCCCTCGACGATGCTCACCTCAGCGTGGAACGCGCGGTCGAAGCCGACCTCGCGACGCGGCCCGGCCAGCTGTGCGGTGAGCCGCGCGCGGATGTCCTGGCTGGAGGCGCCCACCCACAGCTGAACCTCGCCGGGCTCGACGATCCGCTTTCCGGCCCGGCCGGTGTAGGACGTCGTGTCCGCGGGCAGATCGAGGACCACCGTGCGGGTCGCGCCCGGTTCCAGATCGACCCGGGGCGCCGCGATCAGCTGCTGGACCGGCCGCGCCACCTCGGCCTGCGGGTCGTGCAGGTAGACCTGGACCACCTCGCTGCCGGCCGACGCGCCGTCGTTGCGCAGCGTCACCGCGACTTGAAGCGTGCCGTCCGTCGGCCACACCTCGCCCTCCGGAAGGGTGACGTCCGCCCACACCGCCGGGTTGTAGGACAGCCCGTGCCCGAAGGGATACAGCGGCGTGGGGTCCACCGTGCTCACGTCGCTGCGCAGGCCCAGGGTCGCCGTGAGGTACGTCGAGGGCTGGTTCGCGCCCTCCGCCGGGAAGCCCACGGGCAGCCGCCCGGCCGGATTCACCCGCCCGGACAGCACGTCCGCCAAAGCGTTCGCCCCCTCCTCGCCCGGGAGGAAGCCGCAAACGACCGCGGCGAGCCGGTCGGCGTAGCGGGACAGCTCATAGGGGCGGCCGACCAGCAGCACCAGGACGACCGGCGTCCCGGTTTCCAGCAGCGCCTCCAGCAGTTCGCCCTGCCGCCCCGGCAGGCGCAGGTCGGAGGCATCGCAGCCCTCGCCGGAGGTACCGTTGCCGAACAGGCCGGAAACGTCTCCGAGCACCGCGACGCACAGCTCCGCCTCGCGCGCCGCCGCAACAGCCTCGGCGATCTGCTGATCACCCAGCGCCCGCAGCGCTTCGTCGTCCACTGCCTCGGCCGGTGTCCCGTCCTCAGCGGTCCCGCCCTCGGCCGCCGCGCGCTCGGTGCGCAACCGCACCGAGCTCTCGGTGTCCGGTATCGGGCAGCCCTGCGCGTAGGTGATCCGATAATCGGCCTGATCTGCTTGCAGCGCCTCCAGGACCGTGCGTGCCTCGACACCCATTGCGATCCCGGGATGGTGCACGCCGATGTGCCGGGGGAACGAGTAGCAGCCGAAAGCCGCGTCCGCGACGTGGGCGCGGGGCCCGACGACCGCCAGGCGCTTGCCCGGGGCCAGCGGCAGCGCGCCGTTCTCGTTGCGCAGCAAGACGATCGAGCGCTGTGCCAGGCGCCGGGCCAGGGCACGGGACTGATCGTCGTCGAGCACCGGGTCCTTCTCGGACAGAATCGGTGCTTCGGGGGACCAGTCCGCGTCGAGCAGCCCGAGCTCGCACTTCTGGAGCAGCACTCGCTCCAGTGCCCGGTCCACCAGCGCCATGTCCGCCTCGCCCGACTCCAGCGCCTCGATCAGCGGCGGGCCGAAGCAGTCCATGCTCGGCAGCTCGACGTCGATGCCCGCGGCCAGCGCCTGCTCGGCGGCCTGCCCCTTGGAGCCGGCGGTGCGGTGCAGCTGGTGCAGGAAGACCACTGAGAAGTAGTCCGAGACGACGGTCCCGGTGAAGCCGTACGTCGTCCGCAGCAAATCGGTCAGCAGCGCCGGATCGCCGGCGACCGGCACCCCGTCGTTGTCCGAGTAGGAGTTCATCACCGAGCGCGCCCCGGCGCGCAGCGCCATCTCGAACGGGGGCAGGATCACGTCGGCGAGCTCGCGCGGGCCGATCGAGACCGGCGCGAGATTGCGGCCCGCCCGCGAGGCGCTGTAGCCGGCGAAGTGCTTCAGGGTGGCGATGATGCCCGTGGACTCCATGCCCTCCACGTACGCCGCGCCGAGCGTGCCGACGAGATACGGGTCCTCGGCGATGGTCTCCTCGACCCGGCCCCAGCGCAGGTCCCGAGCGACGTCCAGCACCGGGGCCAGGCCCTGGTGCACGCCCAGGCGCCGCATGGTCGCGCCGATCTGCTCGCCGACCTGCCGCACGAGATCCGGGTCGAAGCTCGCGCCCCAGCACAGCGGCGCGGGATAGATCGTGGCCTGCCAGGCCCCGAGCCCGGTCAGGCACTCCTCGTGCACCAGCGCCGGGATCCCGAGGCCGGCCCGGGCGAGCTTCTGCTGGCTGTTGGCCACCGCGCGCGCCCCGGCGACCGGATCCACCGGCGCGGTGCCGAAGGGCCGGGTGAGCTGTCCGACGCCGTCGCGCATCACATCGGACCAGTCGGCGGCCGGCGGCCCCGAGGCGTGCTGGAACGGTGCGACCTGTCCGGAGGTGGCGTCGGCGCCGACCCAGACCCCGTACAGCTGGGCCACCTTCTCCCGCACCGACATGCGCGGTAGCAGATCCTTGACTCGCTCTACGGGCGAAACGGTCGAATCGCGCCATATCTCGGTGGGGACAGTGTCTTCTCTGGCCATGTACGGCTGTCCTTAATCGCTGGTGCGGGCTTTTTCTGTGGGGCTCAGGGCAGGGCTTCGAGTTCGGGGGAGCGGGCCGGGAGCGGGCCGGGGGGCGGTTCACACCGGGGCGGTGGACCCCCGCACGACCAGCTCCGTGGCCAGCGTGAGATGCGTGTTCTCCACGGCCTCCCCGCGGATCAGCCGGATCAGCATCTCCACCGCCCGGTCGCCCATCGTGCGGATGGGCTGGTTGACGGTGGTCAGCGGCGGGGTGCACAGCGCCGATTCGGGAATGTTGTCGAAACCGACGACCGAGAGGTCCTCGGGGATCCGCATCCCGAGGTCCGAGGCGACCTCGATCGCCGCGATCGCCGAGACGTCGTTGGCGGCGAAGACCGCGGTGGGGCGCTGTGGGCCGGTCAGCAGTTCGTGGGCCACGAGTGCCGACAGGTCGGCGTCGTATCCGCCGATGCGCACCAGCGCGTCGTCGAAGGGCACGCCGGCCGCCGCCAGCGCCTCGCGGTAGCCCTGCTCGCGCAGCTTCGCCGATTCCAGGTCCGGACGGCCGGCCAGCATCGCGATCCGCCGGTGTCCCAGGCTGAGCAGGTGATCGGTCGCCAGGAAAGCACCGCGCAGGCTGTCGGCGTCCACGGTCGGGAAGCCGGAGGAGCCGGTGTGCGGATCGACCGCGACGACCGGCGCGCCATACTGCACGTCCACGACCGTGGGAGTCACCAGGACCGCGCCGTCCACGAGCGTGCCGGACAGCCGTGACAGGTACCGGCGCTCCCAGCCGATCACGTCCCCGGTGCGGCCGCCGGCGCTGTAGACGACCAGCTCGAAGCCGCTGCCGCGGATCGCGTCCGCCGCGCCCTTGAGCAGTTCGGTGCTGAACGGTTCCAGGTCCGCGACCAGGATGCCGATGACGTTCGTGCGGTGGTTGCGCAGGCTCTGCGCGACCAGGCTCGCCTCGTAGCCGAGTTCGTCGATGACGGCCTGAACACGGGCTGTGGTGTCCACGGACACGCCGTATCGCTGATTGATGACCTTGGACACGGTCGCGACGGAGACGCCGGCTTGTTCGGCGACATCGCGGATGGTGACTCTGGGTTGCTGCACGCCGCCACGGTAGCGGTGTAAAACGTTATCGACAACGATTGACACGAACGAAACGTGCGCGCAAACTCATCGCCATCCCCTGGGGACCCCGGCGTCTCCGGTGCCCTCACAGACCCCATCGCCCCTTCTGCCCCGCTGTTCCCGGGGTTCATGTACGACCATGACGACGGACAGGGAGTTCCCACAGTGACGAGGAAAACGCGCAACGCGACAGCGGTTCTGCTCGGTTTGGGCGTGGCACTCGCCGCCACGGCGTGCGCCGGCGGCAGCAGCAACGGCGGCGGCAGCGGCGGCAGCACCGGAGGCAGCGGCGGCTCGGGCGGCGGCGGCCAGGTCAAGCTGACGGTCTGGCAGAACTCGACGACCGGCCCCGGTCAGCAGTTCTTCCTCACGGCGGCGAAGGACTACCACGCCCAGCACCCGAACGTCACGATCAACGTCCAGACGATCCAGAACGAGGATCTCGACGGCAAGCTGCAGACCGCGCTCAACTCGAACTCCGCGCCGGACATCTTCCTGCAGCGCGGCGGCGGCAAGATGCAGGCGATGGTCACCGCCGGGCAACTCCAGGCGCTGACCCTGACGGCCGCCGACAAGGCGAACGTCCCGGCGGCGGCCCTGGCCGGCGACTCGATCGACGGCACGGTCTACGCGATGCCGATGGACACCCAGCCCGAGGGCTTCTACTACAGCAAGAACCTGTTCCAGCAGGCCGGCATAACCACGCCGCCCACGACGATCGACGAGCTCTCCGCGGACGTGGCCAAGCTCAAGGCGATCAACGTCGCGCCGATCGCGGTCGGGGCCAAGGACGCCTGGCCGGCCGCGCACTGGTACTACAACTTCGCCCTGCGCGAGTGCAGCCAGGCCACCATGACGAGCACCGCGAAGTCGCTGAAGTTCACCGATCCGTGCTGGACCAAGGCCGGTGACGACGTCGCCGCGTTCCTGAAGACCAGCCCCTTCCAGCAGGGCTTCCTGACGACCTCGGCGCAGCAGGGCGCGGGATCCTCGGCCGGCCTGCTCGCCAACCACAAGGCGGGCATGGAGCTCATGGGCAACTGGGACCCCGGGGTGATCGCGAGCCTGACCCCGGACCAGAAGGCGCTGCCGGACCTGGGCTGGTTCCCCTTCCCGGCGGTGTCCGGCGGCCAGGGCGACCCGAGCGCGATCATGGGCGGCAGCGACGGCTACTCGGTGTCCAAGAAGGCGCCGAAGGAGGCCTTCGAGTTCCTGGAGTTCCTGGCCACCACGCCTGAGCAGGAGGCTTACGCCAAGGCCTTCGACGCGCTCCCGGTGAACCCCGCGGCCCAGGGCGCCGTCACCGCCTCCTACAACGTCTCGACGCTGCAGGCCTTCGGCAAGGCCGCCTACTCGATGCAGTACCTGGACACCCAGTTCGGGCAGAACGTCGGAAACGCCATGAACACCGCGGTGGTGAACATGATGGCCGGCAAGGGCAGCGCGGCCGACATCGTCTCGGCCACCAACAACGCCGCCGCGAGGGGCTGAGTGGTCCCACGATGAGCGAGACCCTGGGTACTGACACGGCCGTCGGCCGCCAGCCGCAGGGCACGCGGGAAGCCGGGGGCGCCGTATCGACGGCGCCCCCGGCTCCGCGCCGCCGCGGCCGGGGCAGGATGCGGCTGGAGATCGCGGTCCTGTCCGGACCTCCGATCATCGTGTTCGTGGCGTTCGTGATCTTTCCGGTCGTGCTCGCCGCGTACTACGGCTTCTACCGGTGGCGGGGGTACGGGCCGGCCACCGACTGGGTCGGCCTGAACAACTACCGGCTGATCCTCACCGACCCGGCCTTCCAGCAGGTCCTGTGGCACAGCTTCCTGATCCTGGTGCTCTCCCTGGTGATCCAGGGCCCGCTGGCGATCTTCCTGGCGGTCCTGCTCAACCAGCGGATCAAGGGCCGCTCGGTGATCCGGGTCCTGATCTTCGTGCCCTACGTGATCTCCGAGGTCATCGTCGGCACCGGCTGGTCCCTGATGCTGCAGACCACCGGCGCCGTCAACGACCTGCTCAAACACGTCGGCCTGGGCTCGCTGAGCAACGACTGGCTCGCCGACCCACACCTGGCGCTGTGGACCCTGATGGCGATCATCTCCTGGAAATACGTCGGCTTCGCCGTGATCCTGATGCTCGCCGGCCTGCAGTCGATCCCCGAGGAGCTCTTCGAGGCCGCGCAGATCGACGGCGCCAGCTACTGGCAGATCCAGCGCCGCATCACGCTGCCGCTGCTGGGACCCACGATCCGGATCTGGGCGTTCCTGTCGATCATCGGCTCGCTGCAGCTGTTCGACCTGGTCTACATCATCTGGGGCGAGTACGTCTCCAACACCGCGGGCACCTCGACCATGGCGATCTACATGGTCGGCCAGGGCCGCAACGCGGGCAGCTACGGATACGGCAGCGCCGTCGCGGTCGTGATGTTCCTGATCTCGCTGTTCGTCGCGCTGCTCTACCAGCGCTTCGTCCTGCGCCGTGACCTGCGGGGCGCCGTCACCGAAGGAGCCAACTGATGAGCGTGCGGACCGCCGACTCCTGGTTGTCGCCCGGCGCGAGGCCGAGAACCCCGGTCAAACGGCGCGGCGACGGCGACCGGCCGGCGAAGTGGGGGAGTCCCTTCGTCTACTTCATCGCGCTGCTGTTCATCTCGATCTGCGTGGCACCGGTGCTGTACATCGTGCTCGGCGGCTTCCGTACCAACGCGCAGATCACGACGAGCCCGGCCGGGCTGCCGCACCCCTGGGTCGTCAGCAACTACACCGGCGTGCTGAAGTCGGTGACGTTCTGGGGCGAGTTCGCCAACTCCACCATCGTCGCGCTGGCCAGCACCGTCGGCATCGTGATCCTCGGGCTGATGGTGAGCTTCGTGATCGCGCGCTACGACTTCAAGCTCAAGGGCGCGATGTACTCGCTGTTCGCGGCCGGCCTGATGTTCCCGCTGGTCATCGCGATCACCCCGCTGTACATCGTGGTCAAGGACCTGGGCCTGATCGACACCCTGGCCGGGGTGATCGTCCCGCAGATCGCCTTCGGGCTGCCGACCACCGTCATCATCCTGGTGCCGTTCCTGCGGGCCATTCCGAAGGAGATCGAGGAGGCCGCCACGATCGACGGCGCGAGCCGGCTCGGGTTCTTCTTCCGCATGGTGATGCCGCTGTCGCTGCCCGGCGTGGTGACCGTCGGCATCCTGGCGTTCATCCAGAGCTGGAACAACTACGTGCTGCCGCTGTACATCCTCAACACGCAGGCGAACTTCACCCTGCCGCTGGGGGTCCAGGCGTTCTCCTCGCAGTACTCCCAGGACACCGCGAAGGTGCTGGCGTTCACCTCGCTGGCGATGCTGCCCGCCCTGATCTTCTTCTCCATCTTCCAGAAGCGGATCGTCGGCGGTCTCACCGGTGCGGTGAAGGGCTGACATGGTGTTCCGTGCTCACATCGAGCTGGACAAGAAGGCCGTCATCGCCCCGGTGCGGCGCCGCACCTTCGGCTCCTTCGTCGAGCATCTCGGCCGCTGCGTGTACACCGGGATCTACGAGCCCGAGCATCCCAGCGCGAACGAGGACGGGTTCCGGATGGACGTCGTCGATCTGGTCCGCGAGCTCGGCAGCACGACGATCCGCTACCCCGGCGGCAACTTCGTCTCCGGCTTCCGTTGGGAGGACTCGGTCGGCCCGCGCGAGAAGCGGCCCGTGCGCCGCGACCTGGCCTGGCACTCGCTGGAGTCGAACCAGGTCGGGCTCGACGAGTTCGCGGCGTGGTGCCGGCTCACCGACTCCGAACTGATGCTGGCGGTCAACGTCGCCACCCGGGGCATCCTGCCGGCCCTGGACCTGTTGGAGTACGCCAACCACCCCTCCGGCACGGCGCTGTCCGACCTGCGCGTCGCCAACGGCACGCCGGATCCGCACAACGTGCGCATGTGGTGCCTCGGCAACGAGATGGACGGACCGTGGCAGACCGGCTTCATGACCGCCGAGGACTACGGCAAGATGGCCGCCCGCACCGCCGCGGCGATGAAGATGGCTGACAAGGACCTCGAACTCGTGGTCTGCGGCTCCTCCGGGTCGGGCATGCCGACGTTCGGCGACTGGGAACGGACGGTCCTGGAGCACAGCTACGACCACGTCGACTACATCTCCTGCCACGCGTACTACCAGGAGCACGACGGGGATCTGGGCTCGTTCCTGGCCTCGGCGCTCGACATGGATTACTTCATCGACACGGTCGTCGCGACCGCCGACCACGTGGGCTCCAAGAAGCGCTCGACCAAGAAGATCGACATCTCCTTCGACGAGTGGAACGTCTGGTACCTCAAGGAGCACCTGGAATCCGAGCAGGCCGGTAGCGACGCCGACAGAGAGTGGCGCCATGCGCCTCGGCAACTGGAGGACGTGTACACGGTCGCCGACGCCGTCGTCGTCGGCAGCCTGCTGATGACGCTCCTCAAGCGCAGCGACCGTGTCACGTCGGCGTCCCTGGCGCAGTTGGTCAACGTGATCGCGCCGATCATGACCGAGCCCGGTGGCCCGGCGTGGCGGCAGACGACCTTCCACCCCTTCTCCATCACCAGCCGGCTCGCCTCCGGCGAGGTGATCCGCCCCGTGATCGAGGCGCCGGCGTACCCGACCGCACGCCACGGCGAGGCGCGGGTCGTCGACGCGGTCGCGACGGTGGACGAGGACCGGGTCGCGATCTTCCTCGTCAACCGCGACCTCGCGCAGTCCGCACAGGTCACCGTCGACGTGCGCAGCCTCGGCTCCTCACGCGTCACCGAGGCGCTCACGCTCGCCGAAGCCGATGCTTACGCCAAGAACACGCTCGCCGACCAGCACCGGGTCGTCCCGAAGGCGAACAAGGACGCGGCGCTCGCCGACGGCGTACTCACCATCGACCTGCCGCCGGTGTCATGGACGGCGATCGCTCTGGAGTGAGGTGTCGAAGCGATTCGCAAAGTGGCGTCAACCTATAGGGCGTGTCTTCATTCTGAGGTCATCCGCCTTACCTTGGAGCTGCTTGCGAGTCGAAATGAAGCGCTTCGACGATCCCGGGAAGGCCTGCTGTCGATCCACGCGACTCGTCATCAGGGCTTCAACCACCCCGCAAGGCCCCGAGAAAGTGAAAGTTTCACGAGGAATCAGCTGTCAACCAGCCCAAAAGGCGCTTCGTTCCGCCGACTGTTGACGCTTCTTTCGCGATTCGTAATTTGGTGCTGGGCGGCGACCTCTCGCCGCATTCTCCCCTCCGGGCGGTTGCACGTCCGGCCGCTCCGGTCCGCCGAATTCCGAAGGAATGGTGACCAGTGTCCGATCACCGCCGTCCGGCTCGGGCGTCCGCCTTGGCGCTCGTTGTCGGCACCGCACTACTGATGCCCTGGTGGGGTGTCCAAGCGGCACAAGCGAGAGCGACCCCAGCGGCCACCGCCGCGGCCGCGACCCACGTGTCCAATCCCTTCTCCGGGTCGACGCCGTATCTCAACCCGGACTACGTGTCCGAAGTCCAGGCGCAGGCCTCGGCCGACGGCAGCTCCGCCGAGTCCAAGGTCGGGACGTACCAGACCGCGATCTGGATGGACCACATCGGCGCCATCACCGGCGACAGCACCCACTCCGGCCTGCAGGCGCAGCTGAGCAAGGCCGAGACCCAGTCGCAGAGCAGCTCCAGCCCGGTCATGGTCGAAGTGGTCGTCTACGACCTGCCCGGCCGTGACTGCGCGGCGCTGGCCTCCAACGGCGAGATCCCGGCGACCGACGCGGGCCTGACCCAGTACGAGTCGCAGTACATCGATCCGATCGTGGCGATCGAGGGCGCCTCGGCCTACAGCAACCTGCGGATCGTGAACTTCGTCGAGCCGGACTCGCTGCCCAACGCCGTCACCAACCAGAGCAAGTCCGCCTGTGCCACCGCGACGCCGTACTACGAGAAGGGCATCGCCTACGCCCTGGGCAAGCTGCACGGGATCGGCTCCCAGATCTACAACTATCTGGACATCGGCCACTCCGGCTGGCTGGGCTGGCCCAACAACATGACCGGCGCCGGCCCGGAGTACGCCAAGGTCGTCCAGGCCGCCTCCGGCGGCTACGCCACGGTCGACGGGTTCGTCTCGGACACCGCCAACACCACCCCGTCCGACGAGCCGTTCCTGCCGAACTCGACTCTGCAGGTCGGCGGTCAGCCGCTGGACTCGGCGACCTTCTACCAGTACAACCCCTACTTCGACGAGCACAGCTACGACGAGGCGATGTACAACGAGTTCGTCTCCAGCGGCTTCCCGTCGAGCGTGGGCATGGTGATCGACACCTCGCGCAACGGCTGGGGCGGCCCGAACCGGCCGACCTCGCTGAACTCCAGCCCCACCAACGTCAACAGCTACGTCAGCGCGAACAAGGTCGACCAGCGGCCCTTCCGCGGCGACTGGTGCAACGTCAACGGCGCGGGGATCGGCGCGCGGCCGCAGGCCAGTCCGTACGGTTCGGGCGACCACATCATCGCCGACGTCTGGATCAAGCCCCCGGGCGAGTCCGACGGCGACTACCCGACCTCCTCGCACAGCCACGGCGACCCGCACTGCGACCCCAACGGCACCCAGACCGACGGCAACGGCGGCACCTACCCCACCGACGCCATCCCCGGCTACGACATCCCGGCCGGGCAGTGGTTCGCCTACCAGTTCCAGCAGCTGGTGCAGAACGCCTACCCGAGCATCGGGGGCGGCACCGGCGGCGACACCACCCCGCCGAGCACGCCGAGCGCTCTGATGGTCGCCTCGACCAGCAGCAGCAGCGTCTCGCTGACGTGGACCGCCTCGACCGACAACGTCGGCGTGACCGGTTATGACATCTACCGGGGCTCGACGCTGGCCGGCACGTCCGCCACGCCGAGCTTCACCGACACCGGCCTGACCGCCTCGACGCAGTACTCGTACACGGTCAAGGCCTTCGACGCCGCGGGCAACCTCTCCCCGGCCTCGAGCGCGGTCACCGCCACCACCGGATCCTCCGGCGGCGGGACGAGCACCTGCGATCCGAACGGCACGATCCCGGCCGGGGACTACATGATCCAGGCCAACGAATGGAACTCCACCGCCCAGCAGTGCATCACTTACACCGGCAACACCGCCTGGAACGTGAGCACCGCGAACTTCAACCTGGGCACCAGCGGCGCGCCGGCGACCTACCCGTCGATCTACAAAGGCTGCCACTGGGGCGTGTGCACCGCGAACAGCGGCCTGCCGATCCAGGTGAGCAACCTGGGCAGCGCGACGAGTTCGTGGTCCACGACGCAGCCCGGGTCGGGGGCGTACGACGTCGCCTACGACATCTGGTTCAACTCCACGCCGACCACCACCGGCCAGCCGGACGGCACGGAGATGATGATCTGGCTCAACAGCCGCGGCGGTGTCCAGCCCTTCGGCAGCCAGACCGGCACCAGCACCGCCGCCGGCCTGAACTGGAACGTCTGGACCGGGAACCAGACCTCGTGGAAGATCATCTCCTACGTGCTGAACCCCGGCGCCACCTCGGTGACCAACCTGGACATCAAGGCTCTGATCAATGACGCGGTCTCCCGGGGCTCGCTGAACTCGGCGCACTACCTGATCGACGCCGAAGCCGGATTCGAGATCTGGCAGGGCGGCCAGGGCCTGGCCACGAACAGCTTCTCGTTCAACGCCACGGCCTCCGGCACCGGCGGCGACACCACACCGCCCTCGACCCCGACCGGCCTCACCGCCACCGGGGTGACCAGCTCCAGCGTCTCGCTGTCCTGGTCGCCGTCCACCGACAACGTCGGCGTCGCCGGCTACCGCGTCTACCGCGGCGGCACCCTGGCCGGCACCACGACCGGCACGTCGTTCACCGACACCGGGCTCACCGCCTCGACGCAGTACTCGTACACGGTGGTCGCCTACGACGCGGCGGGCAACGTGTCCACGGCGTCGGCAGCGGTCTCCGCGACGACCTCGGGAGGCGGCGGCGGCTCCGGCTGTACGGCCACCTACCAGGTGGGCAGTGACTGGGGCAACGGCTTCACGGCCAACGTCACGGTGACCAACACCGGAACCGCGGCGACCAAGGGCTGGAAGGTCACCTGGACCTGGGGCGGCAACCAGCAGATCACCAACATGTGGAACGCCGCCAACCAGCAGAGCGGCCAGAGCGTGAGTGCCACCAACATGAACTACAACGGCGCGATCGCCCCCGGAGCGAACACCAGCTTCGGATTCCAGGCCACCTACAGCGGCAGCAACGCCAAGCCGACCCTCACCTGCACCGCCAGCTGAGGCAGGCGAAGCCCGGCTGTCGCAGGACAGAGCACCACACCTGCTGATGACGATACGAATCTGACGCGGGTGCCAGGACCGGCCCGGCGTGCGGCGAACTGCGCACGCCGGGCCGGATCGCGTTGTGGATCATTCATTGATGGGATGTCCTCGTCTGCTCCCTGTTTGAAAGTGTCACAGAGTTTCGCCGACCTTCCAGATATGAGCTGGGTATCTCCGGCCACGATCAGCCCCGCCCTTGACAGTGTTCGAACCCTGTTGCAGCGTCTACGGCCGAGACATCCCACCTCCCCCTTCTCAGTCAAGGGGCGGTGCGGGCCCACCTGATCAGGGAGCATGCATGACGAAGAACTCCGGTATGCGGCCCGAACGCTGGAGGCGCAGCACGAGCCTCGCCCGGCTGTGCGCCGCGATCGTGATCGCGCTCGCCGCCGCGCTGGGTACCGCGCTGGCCACCTCGCCGGCCCGGGCCGCGTCCTCCGGGCCGTGCGACATCTATGCGGCCGGCGGCACGCCCTGCGTGGCCGCGCACAGTACGGTGCGCGCCTTGTACTCCTCCTACAGCGGGAACCTGTACCAGGTCCGCCGCTCCTCGGACAGCACGACGCGCAACATCGGCGTCCTCACCGCGGGCGGCGCCGCCAACGCCGCCACGCAGGACTCCTTCTGCGCCGGCACGTCGTGCGTGATCACGATCGTCTACGACCAGTCCGGGCACGGCAACGACGTGGCGTACCAGGGCTCGGGCGGCGCCGGCGGCGCGGACACCCCGGCGAATGCGACCAGCGAGTCGCTGACCGTCGGCGGCGCGAAGGCGTACTCGCTGTACATCAACCCGGGCAACAGCTACTGGCACAACGGCTCCAGCTCGGGCATGCCGAAGGGCAGCGCGCCGCAGGGTGCGTACATGGTGACGAGTGGAACGCACGTCAACGGCGGCTGCTGCTTCGACTACGGCAACAGCGAAACGGACCGCCGCGCCGACGGCGCCGGCGCGATGGACGCCATCTACTTCGGCACCAGCTGCTGGTTCGGAGGATGCTCGGGCTCCGGTCCGTGGGTCCAGGCCGACCTCGAATACGGTCTGTACTCCGGCGGCAGCCAGTCCTGGAACCAGAACCAGCGGGCCTTCAACAGCCGCTATGTCACCGCGATGCTCAAGAACAACGGCACATCGCAATTCGCGCTGAAGGGCGGCGATGCGCAAAGCGGAGGGCTGACAACCTTGTGGAACGGCTCGCTCCCGCCCGGCTACAGCCCGATGAAGCAGCAGGGAGCCATCATCCTGGGCAGTGGCGGCGACTGTTGCGCCACCAACAACAACTTGAGCCTCGGGACGTTCTACGAAGGCGCGATCGTCGCGGGCTACCCCTCCGACGCGACCGACAACGCCGTGCAGGCGAACATCGCCGCGGCCGCCTACGGGACGGGTTCGACCGGCGGATCGGGCGGCGCGGTGAAGGCGGTGGGCGCGGGCAAGTGTCTGGACGATCCGAACTCGAGCACCACGCTGGGTACGCAGCAGCAGATCTACGACTGCAACGGGCAGCCGAACCAGTCCTGGACGCACACCTCCTCCGGGGCGCTCAGTGTCACGGTGAACGGCACCACCTTGTGCCTGGATGCCAACAACAAGGGCACCACCAACGGCACCAAGGCGATCCTGTACACCTGCAACGGCCAAACCAACCAGCAATGGACCATCAACTCCAACGGCACCATCACCGGCGTCCAATCAGGACTCTGCTTGGACGTCACCGGAGCCTCCACCGCCAACGGCGCACTCGTCGAACTGTGGACCTGCAACGGAGGCGGCAACCAGCAGTGGACGGTCGGCTGAGGCTTCTGAAGGCCGGCTGAGCTGTACAACCCGAGGTACGAGACGAGTGAGGGGATCGGGCGGCTGGTGCCGCCCGATCCCCTCACATTCAAGCCTCCAGTGAGATCAGCCGATCAGCTGCACGCGGCTCCGTTGACCGTGAAGCTGGTCGGGCTGCTGTCGTTGCTGGTGAACGTGCCCTGGAACCCGAACGAGGTGTTCGCGCCGGGGGCGATGGTGCCGTTGTAGGAGGCGTTGGTGGCGCTGACGCTCTGGCCGCTCTGGGTGGCCGTGGCGCTCCAGGCGTTGGTCACCTTCTGGTCGCCGGGGAAGGTGAACGCCATCGTCCAGCCGTTGATCGCGCTGGTTCCGGTGTTGGTGATGGTGACGTTGGCCGTGAAGCCCCCGGGCCACTCGGAGGCCTTGGTGTAGACCACGTGGCACACCCCGCTGCTGGTGCCGCCGGAGACCGTCCAGGAGAAGGCCGCCGAGCCGGAGGCGCCGGTGGAGTCGGTCGCCGTGACGGTGCTCTGGTAGGACCCCGCGGTGGTCGGTGTGCCGCTGATCAGACCGCTGCCGCTGATCGATATGCCCGGGGGAAGACCGGTGGCGGTGTACGTCAAGGTCTGCCCGGAAGCGGAGTCCGCGCCCTGGACCTGCACGCCGCTGATCGCGGTGCCGACCGTGCCGGTCTGGTTCCCCGGACTGGTGACGGTCACGGTGTTCGCCGACGTAGAGGCGGACGTGGACAGGGCGAAGATGTGCAGCGCCGGGCTGCCGGAGGTGACCGGGCTGCCGGCCGGCAACTGCACCGAGGCGAGCGTCTTGCCCGAGGTCAACGCCACGGTCTCGGAGAAGATGTTGCCGCTCTGGCTGGCCGTGGTGTTGCCCTGCCGGTTCTGGTAGGCCGAGCTGACCGCGAGCGCGGTGCCGCCGGCCGGGGTCGTGGACCACCAGTCGGCGGAGCTGAGCGAGTAGCTCTGGGTGCTGCCGTCGGTGTAGGTCAGCGTCCCGGTTCCGGAGGCGGGTCCGTAGCTGGAGGTCAGCAGGAAGCCCAGCGTTCCGGTGCCCGACGTGGTGATGACCTGGCCCTGAGGCACGGTGTTGTCATTGGTGCCGGCCGCCGCCGAAGGCATGGTGAACGTCAGCCCGGAGGAGGTGATCTGAGCGCCGGGACCGGCGTTGGCATTGGTCAGCGCGGTCTGGGAGAAGCTGTAGCCGCCGCCGTCGAGGTTGCCCGGCGAGGTGTTGCTGTCGTCGCTGATCCCGACGTTGTCGAAGGACGCCGCGAGGTTCGGGTAGGTCTGCGGCGGGGGCGGGGAGGAGGACGAGGACGAAGAGGAACCCCCCGGCGGGACGAAGGGGCCGGCCAGCGCGTTCAGGACGCTGGTGAACGCCGCCTTGGGCTGGTAGTTGCTGTCGAACATGGTCGCCGCGCCCTGGCCGGGGAAGGTGCCCGGGACCCAGGAGTCGGCGTCGCTGATGTTCCACTGCGTGATGCCCGGGCAGTGCGCGATCGCCAGGCAGGCCTTCACCACGTTCGCGTCGTCAGTGGCCTGCTGCTGCAGGTTGCCGCTGCTGGCCGGGGTGGACATGCGGTCGTCGAGCTCGGTGATCGCCACGTCCAGGCCCAGGTCGGCGAAGCGCTGCATGTTGGACTGCAGGCTGGAGGGGATCTGCCCGACGATGAAGTGGCTTTCGAAGCCGATGCCGCTCAGCGGTACGCCCTGGGCCAGAAGCGTCTGCGCCAGGTTGTACATGGCGTTGCTCTTGGAGCCGCTGCCTTCGATGTTGTAGTCGTTGATGTAGAGCTTGGCGTTCGGGTCGGCGGCGTGCGCCGTGCGGATGGCGTCCCCGATGTACTGGGCGCCGCCGCCGAACGCGTTGTAGAACGTGTCCTGGCGGAAGCTGCCGTCGTCGTTGAAGGGCTCGTTGACGACGTCCCAGGCGTAGATCTTGCCCTTGTAGTGCGAGACCTCGCCGGTGATGTGCGCCTCCATCGCCGACTTCACCTGGCTGGACGGCAGGCTGGTGACCCAGCCGGGCAGCTGGGAGTGCCAGACCAGGTTGTGGCCGCGGACCCGGTCGTTGTGCGAGTTCGCGAAGTTCACGATCGCGTCGCCCGGGCTGAAGTTGAACTGGCCGTTGTTCGGCTCGATGGTGTCCCACTTCATCTCGTTCTCGGGCGTCACCATGTCGAACTGCGTGCCGGCCACGTTGGTCGCGGTGCTGTTGCCCAGGTCGCCCTGGCCCACGGCCACCCCGAAGTAGCGGCCGTCGGCCTCCGCGCCGGCCCGAAGCGTGGTGGGGGCCGCGGAGGCCTGCCCGCCGAGCACGAGCGCGCCCGCCGCGGCGGTGATCACGGCGACCGTGGTCACCGCGAGCGCCGCGCGCAGTCCGCGGCGCTCCGGCGTACCGGGCCTGCGCCGCTCGGTGCCGCGTGCGGCACCGGTGTCGATATCCATGAGGGTTTTCCTTCCCCGGTCGCCGGAAGCGACCATCGAACCGACGAAACGTCCGCGGTGTCTGCCTCGTGCGGTATCCCGGCAGCCATCCGGGAATCACCGTCCGGCCGATCGGAGAGGCCGCACCGGCGGGGCGATCACATTTCGGCGACCGTGCCAGAGGAGGCGGTGAACGTCAATGGCCTGGAGTTTCGATAACATTTCGATACTTCCAGCCGATGCCTTCTCCAGGCCGCTCAACGTGTCGGCGGTGGTGCTGGAGGCGCAATCGGGAACGGTTCCGGCGTACGAAACTTTCACGCCGCGGCCTCAACGGAAAGATCGATTATCGAAAAGCTATCGAAACATCGCTGAAGCCTTGACGGGGCGAACCGGCGGGGATCACGATGACATCCGCCGCGAGTGTCGCGAGTGTCGCTGGAAAAATGTCGAAGAATGCGCTTCAGGGATAACGCCGACCGGTGCGCGAATTGTATCGGGGGCGCATAGTGCTGCCTGTTTATAGGGCGATGAACTGACGGCGCGCCGTCGATCGCCGGCACAACGCCGGAGCGGCAGACCACGGTGAGGTCGGTCTGCCGCTCCGGCGCTGGTGTGCGGTCGTCGGCGAGCTCAGCCCAGCGACCACTGCTGGTTGCTGCCGCCGTTGCAGGCCCACAGCTCGACCAGGGCGCCGTTGGCGGTGGATGCGCCGGTGACGTCAAGACAGAGTCCTGACTGCACTCCGGTGACGGTGCCGTTGGCGTTGAGCGTCCACTGCTGGTTGGGCTGGCCGTTGCAGGACCAGACGATGGCCTTGGTTCCGTTGGTCGTGCCCTTGTCGTTGGCGTCCAGGCACAGCGTGGTGCCGCCCACCGTGACGCTCAGCTGCCCGGAGGCGGTGTGCGTCCAGGTCTGGTTCGGCTGCCCGTCGCAGTCGTAAATCTGCTGCTGGGTCCCCGCGGTGGTGGTCGAGTTCGGATCGTCGAGGCACTTGCCCGCGCCCACCGCGTGCAACGCGCCCTGACCGCTGCCGGGCGAGGTGGTGGTCGTGGGCGGAGTGGACGGGGTGGACGGGGTGCTGGTCGGCGGCGGGCCGGACTGGAACTGGGTGAAGAAGTTCCATACGACGCCTGAGGTCCAGGTGTGCCAGCCGTCTCCGGTGCTGCCGTCGATGGGTCCGGGGTCGTGGCCGGCGCCGTCGAAGGCGGCCCAGACGACCGGGTATCCGGGCGTGCAGCCGCTGTAGGCGGTGACGATGTGCGTCAGGCTGCCGTAGGCCGGCTCTGGCGGGTTCTGGGGGGTGCATTTGTTGTTGCGGACGAAGGTGTCGCGCAGGCTGCGGCCGTTGGCGATGGGCAGGACGTTGTCGCGGATGCCGTGCAGTCCGATGTAGGCCACCGGCCCGGTGCCGGGGGTGCAGCCGGACAGGTTCGCGCCGGAGTAGACCGCGACCGCGCGGAAGACCGTCGGTCGCGCGCAGGCCAGCGCGTAGGTCATCGAGCCGCCGTAGCTGAAGCCCGAGGAGAAGACCTGGCCGGTGTCGACGCACAGGCCCGAGTCGAACTGGTTGAGCATGTCGTCGACGAAGGTGACGTCCTGGCCGTTGGGGTTGGCCCAGCCGTTGTTGTTGCCCTGCGGGGCCACGAAGATCGTGCCGTTCCCCGCGGCGTCGGCGAGTTTTCGCAGGCCGTAGTAGGACCAGTTGTAGCCGTCGGTGCCGCCGGAGTCGACGTCGTTCATGGTGCCGCCGACCCAGTGGAAGCCGAAGACCAGCCGGTAGGGGTGACTGGAGTCGTAGCCGGTGGGCAGCCTGAGGATGTAGCTGCGGGTCTGGCCGCCGCTTTGGATCGTGTGGGTTCCGCTGGCCAGTACCGGTGCCTTGCCACAACCGGCAGACCCCGCAGCAGCAACAGCACCCGGTGTGGTACCGGTTGCGGCTCCTGCTGCGGCGGTGCCGAAGCTTCCGTAGGTCACCAGGGCACTGATCAGCGCGACCAGAAGCACGGTCAGTGCCGCCGGCCCGAACCGGGTTTTGCGCCTTGTCATGTCTCACCCTCCATCGAACCGATTCGTGGGACGAGTTCGACGGGGATAGTAAGACTCCTGATGTGAGGCGGCAACAGATGTTTCATACTCTTTTTCTCGACTCGCCAGGCCGTGACTTGGCCCGTGCAGGGTCGCAGTGTCTGCGCCAGGGAATGGCTCCGTCGGCTGATAGAGCGAAAGTTTCATATCTATCGGATCGGCCGCCGCACTCATCAGTGCGGCGGCCGAGGAGGGACTTGCTCTGAGCGCGGATGCCTACGGCAGCGCCTCCAGAATCGACTTGTACACCGCGCCGAACGGCGTCGGGTCGCCCGCGTAGTCGGTGATCAGGACCGAGGGGCAGCTGCCCCAGGCGTTCCAGGTCCAGGCCAGGAAACCGGTGTTCTGAGCGGCGAGCCAGGTGGTCAGGGAGGTGATGTAGGAGCCGCCGCAGTCGTCTTCGCCGATCTCGCCGACCAGGACCGGGACTCGGGCCATGACGGGGGCGACCTGGGCGGTCCAGCAGGACTGGGTGGCGCAGGTGTTGAAGTTGTAGGAGTGCCAGGAGGCGATCAGGTTGTGGGCCGGGTCGGTGGGTTCGTAGCTCAGCCAGCCGGTCAGGTCGTTGGAGTACTCCTCGCCGCCGAGCATCAGGACGTTGGTCGCGCCGGTGGAGCGGACGGCGGTCACCAGGGACTGCATGCCGGCGACGGGGTAGCCGATACCGGCGCAGGTGCCGCCGTCTCGCCAGCACTGCCAGCCGGTGGTGGTGTCGCCGGTGGCGCGGGAGGCGTAGGGCTCGTTGAACAGGTCGAAGATGACTGCGTTGTTCCCCTTGAACACAGTGGCGACCGACGTCCAGAACGGCACGGCCTGCGCCGCGTCGGGCATCGGCTTCTGACAGGTGGCCTGCGCCGACGAGCAGCCGGAGGAGGTCCCGGTGTACAGGCCGTCGGTCCAGTGCAGGTCGAGGATGGCCACGATGCCGTTGGCGTTCAGCAGGCTGATGTAGGACTTGACCGCGCTCTGGTAGGCGGCTCCGGCGTAGGCGGCGTTCACGTACGACTCGGCGTTCCAGCAGGCCTCGTTCACCGGCACGCGCACGGCGGTGACGTGCGTCCAGCTCCTGATGGCCAGCAGCGAGGCCTCGTCCACCGGACCGTCGAAGAAGCCCCAGCCCTGGACGCACGCGTACTCGCCGCCGGAGCGGTCCACTCCGTGCAACACGACCTGCTTGCCGTTCGCGTCGACCAGCTGGTTCCCCGAAACGTGCAGCTGCGGGGGAGTGCTGGCGGCGACCTCGGTGAGCGTCACCGTGGCGCCGGTGTAGCCCGCGGCGCCCGCCGCGAAGGCGGCCGCACCGGTGCCGGTGGTGTCGGCGGCGACGACGACGTTCTGCGGGCTGTTCCAGTTCGTCGGTGTGAAGGTCAGGCTGCCGCCGGCCCCGACGGTCAGACCGGAGTTGCCGGAGGACCGGCCGACGGCGACGGTGACGTTGGCAGTCGGCGGCGCGGACAGCGCCACCCCGAAGGCGTCGGTGAAGCCCTGCATCACCGGGGCTGAGGCGGTGGTCGTGACGATGGCGGGCGTGACCGTGCTCGACGGTGTGCACGTCACCGTGGCCGGTGCCGCGTCGCTGGTGCTGTAGGTGCCCTGGAACCCGAACGTCGTGCTGGCTCCGGTCCCCAGCGCTCCGTTGTAGGACGCTGCTGATGCCGTGACGTACTCGATGCGTTGCTCCACGAGCTCTGGACCGAATAGGTCGCCGAACAGCCCGACGCGGCGGCTGCGGTGGCCGCGGGGGCTGTCGCCGGCCGGGCGAGTGCCTCGGGTGCGGCGACCGCGGCGAAGCCGACGCCGAATACGGCTACTGACAACGACGTAGCGATACGTCGCCACACCTGTCTTACGTGTCTCACGTCCGAACCACCTCCAGGGATGAGCGGGATCCAAGGCCGGGCTCGCAAATTCGTCGCCGGGCAAACGTGGTGTGACCTGCTGTTGCCAGCGAAAGTTTCGATTCGCGAAGTGTCGAGGCGGACCCGCGCGGAGGGTCCCCCTTGCGCACACCCTATGAGCCCTTTGCGAACCTTTTGCCGTTCTGACGGCTGACGCGCGTCGCAGGTAGTTGCTACGGTCCACGATAGTACGAGCCCTTCCGGGGCCGAGGCCGGACCGCAGCCGGCCTTCGTCGCGGAGCAGGGCACCGGTTCGCGCCGCGTCGGCGTCACCGTCGTCACCCGGATTCGCTGCTCTCGGCATCGGTCTAGCGGCAGCCGCGTCTCAGGGTTCGCATGTCCTCACGGCGCCGCCGCGCAGTCGGCCGGTTCCGGCCGATGTGTGCCCGAGTGTGGCTGCGATGTCAAGAGCTGCTCAAGGTTCTGATGACGGTGCCTGCGGGCCGCGCTGTGTGATCCGGCGTATCAGAGTCATGCCACCGTCTCGCACAACAAGGCAGAACAAGGGAGTTCTCATGCACCACGCCAAGAGCGCCGGCATAGCCGCGGCGTTCGCGACCGCCGCCATCACCGCCGTGGCGGCCGCACCGGCCTCGGCCGCACAGCCGGCCAAGGCCCTCCCGCACCACCACTACGCGACCGGGCTGAACACGGCCAAGGCCCGGGCCGCCGAGCGTGCGGGTCTGGCCGCGCAGGCGCACAACCACCACCTGGCCGCCGCTTTGTCGGCCGACGCGCCGTCCAGCGCCAGCCTGGCTCAGTACGCGCTGTCCCCGGGGGACCAGGGCCAGGTCGGCTCCTGCGTGACCTGGGCGACCGGATACAGCGCCTACGGGATCCTGATGAACGAGCAGGGCATCTCCGGGGCCCCGATGGCGCCGATGTACATCTACGCGCAGATCGCCCAGGGCAACGACAACGGGACCACCGGGGACGTGGCGCTGGGGATGGAGCAGGACCAGGGCATCGACACCAACTCCGACTACTGGCAGGGCAGCTTCGACTACACCACTCAGCCGGACACCGATGAGCGCGCCAATGCCGCGCGCTACAAGCTCTCCGGCTACCAGACCCTGCCGGTCGGCGGCGGTACCGAGGCCGCGATCAAGTCCGCGATCTCGCAGGGCTCCCCGGTCTCGATCGGGTTCAACGTCCGGCAGAGCTTCATGGACCTCGGCGGGCAGGCCGCCTCGGACTACAGCTACCAGCCGGGCGACGACGGCAGCGACCCCGTCGTCGGCGGCCACGAGGTGGCCGTTATCGGCTACACCGAGCAGGGCGTCACCATCGAGAACAGCTGGGGCAGCGGCTGGGGCGACAACGGGTACGTCAACGTTCCGTGGAGCTTCTTCACCACGGGTGACGTCGATGAGGTGTACGCGGTAGGGAAGCTGGTCCAGGGCTGACGGCGCTGACCGCCCTGACCGCCCTGACCGCCCTGACAGCACCGACAGCGACAGCACCCTGATTCAGGCGATACCCGGGTACGGCCGGCACTCGACAGGCGCCGGCCGTACCTGCGTGTCTGGTGGCCTGCACCTGTCGAACGTGGTGGCATGGTTCAGTCAGCGGCACCGTGCAGCTGGCTCTTGTGGCCGCGGCGGCGAAGGCGAAGGATGATCGTTGTGAGTGATGAGGCGATCGAGGCAACGGACCGGTTCCTGTGGCTGGAGGACGTCACCGGCGAGTCGGCGTTGGAGTGGGTGCGGCAGCGTAGCCAGGAAGCGGTGGAGGAACTGGCTGGCGGCCGCTATGACGAGCTGCGCGCCGGGATTCTGGAGATCCTCGACGCCGACGATCGGATTCCGTACGTCGTGCGCCGCGAGGAGTTCTTGTACAACTTCTGGCGCGATGCCGAGCACCAGCGCGGGCTGTGGCGCCGTACCACCCTGGAGTCCTACCGCACTGCGGCGCCGGACTGGGACGTGCTGCTTGACCTGGACGCGCTGGCCGAGGCCGAGGGCGAGAACTGGGTGTGGGGCGGCAGCAACGGGCTGGACCCCGGGTATGAGCGGTTCCTGATAAGGCTGTCGCGTGGGGGCGCGGATGCCGACGTGATCCGTGAATGGGACACGACGGCGCGCGCGTTCGTCGCTGATGGCTTCGTGCTGCCCGAGGCCAAGTCCAATGTCAGTTGGATCGACAAGGACACCGTGTTCGTCGGCACCGACTTCGGTCCTGGGTCGCTGACCAGCTCTGGCTACGCCCGGATCGCCAAGCGGTGGAAGCGCGGGACGCCTCTGGCCGACGCTGAGACGGTGTTCGAGGGCGAAACCGGCGACGTGTCGGTTTTCGCGTGGTACGACTCGACACCCGGGTTCGAACGCGCCTTCGTCCGGCGCAAGCCGGACTTCTTCACCAGCCGCGTATACCTGCTGGCGGCCGACGGTACCTGCACGCATGTCGACGTACCGGAAGACTGCCAGTCCTCTGTGCACCGGCAGTGGCTGTTGATCCGACTCCGGAGCCCGTGGGTTGTCGCCGGCGTTGAATACCCGGCCGGGACTCTTCTGGCCGCCGACTTCGACGCCTACATGGCCGGCGGCCGCGACTTGACGGTGCTCTTCGAACCGGACGCCCACACCTCGCTGGAGGGCTGGGCCTGGACCCGCAACCACCTGATCATGGTCACCCTGGTCGACGTCAAGACCAGGCTGCATCTGCTCACCCCGGGCGAGAGCTGGCGCAGCCGGCCGTTGCCCGGGGCGCCGGAGATCGGCGAGGCCGGCATCCTGGATACCGATCCCGACCACAGCGACGAGTACTTCCTGAGCACGGATTCGCCCACCGAGCCGCCGACTCTGTTCCGTGGCGTCATCGGCGAAGACATGGAGCAGCTGCGGGCCGCGCCGGCCCGCTTCGACGCGGCCGGAATGCGGACGAGCCAGTTCTTCGCGACCTCGGCGGACGGCACGCAGGTGCCGTACTTCGTCACCGGCCGGCCCGAAAGCCGGCCGGGGCCGGCGTTGATGACCGGCTACGGCGGTTTCGAAGTATCCGAGACTCCGTCCTACAGCGGCATCATCGGTCGCGGCTGGCTGGAGCGTGGCGGCACCTACGTGGTGGCGAACATCCGCGGCGGTGGCGAGTACGGCCCCGACTGGCACAAGGCCGCGATGCGGGAGAAACGGCCTCGCGCTTACGAGGACTTCGCCGCAGTGGCCCGCGACCTGGTGACGCGCGGTATCACGACCCCGCAGCGCTTGGGCATCCACGGCGGCAGCAACGGCGGTCTGCTGATGGGCATGATGCTCGTGTCGTATCCGGAGTCGTTCGGCGCTATCGCCGCCGCCGTACCACTGCTGGACATGCGCCGATACCACCTGCTGCTGGCCGGTGCTTCCTGGATGGCGGAGTACGGAGATCCCGACGTTCCGGAGGACTGGTCCTACCTGCGCGGCTACTCTCCCTACCACCTTGTTCTCCCGGACCGGGATTACCCGCCGACACTGTTGACGACCTCCACCCGGGACGACAGGGTCCACCCCGGACATGCCCGCAAGATGGCCGCGTTGATGATGGAGCAGGGCCACAACGTTCGCTACTTCGAGAACACCGAGGGCGGCCACGCCGGCGCGTCCGACAACAAGCAGACCGCCACCAAGTGGGCGCAGACTCTGGAGTTCATGTGGCAGCAGCTCACGCGGTGACTGGGGAAGCGCCGGCAGCGCTGGGCCCTGCGTCACTTGGCCGCAGCCGGCGATGACCGGGTCCGAAGGCGTCACGGTGTGGCTGACCGGGCTCCCCAGTGCCGGCAAGTCCGCCATCGCTGAAGCCGTGGCCGACCGCCTGCGCGCAGCGGGCCGGAGGGTCGAAATCCTCGACGGCGACGACATGCGCAGGTTCTTGTCGGCCGGTCTGGGCTTCTCCAAAGAGGACCGTGACACCAACGTGCGCCGCATCGGCTTCGTCGCCGAGCTGCTCGCCTCCCACGGCGTCACCGTCCTGGTCCCCGTCATCGCGCCCTACGCGTGCTCCCGCGCCGCCGTCCGCGAGCATCACGCCGCCGCCGACACGGCGTACTTGGAGGCGTACGTCGCCACCCCGGTCTGGGTCTGCGCAGAGCGCGACGTCAAGGGCCTGTACTCGGCCCAGGCCGAGGGCCGCCTGACCGCTCTGACCGGCATCGACGACCCTTACGAAATCCCTGTCGAACCCGACATGAGCATCCCCGCCCACGAGCAGACGGTCGCCGAATCCGCCGAGATGCTGTTCGCTGTGCTCGTTGAGCGCGGACTCGCCTGACTCGGCACAAATCAGCGCCCTGATCCGCCCAGTCCGGGCTACGCCTGGTCCGCCGCGTGTGCCGCCTCGGCCTCGGGGTGCAGGGCCCGTGCGCATTGCGCCAGATCCTCGGCGAGCGCTTCGCGGCTCTCCTCGTCCAGCCCGGCCAGCATCACCTCCTCGATCGCGTCCAGCGCGCGGTCGCAGCGGCGCAGTGTCGTCAGGCCCGCCCGGGTCAGGCCCACCGGCAGGCTCCGGCCGCCGCGGGGGTCCGGCCGGCGCTGCACCAGGCCGCGTTGCTCGAGGTCGCGGATGACCAGGTTCATCGCTTGGGCGCTGACGAAGGCGATCCGTGCGAGCTGGGCGGAGGACGGCCTGTCGCGCAGGCGCAGTTCACTCAGCGCCATGTACTCGGTCGTGGTGACGCCGTGCTCGGCCAGCGCGCCGTCCAAGTGGGCCCGGATGCGCCGCTCCAGGCGGAACACCAGGTAGCTCAGGCGGGGTGTCGCCGACCCCGGGCCGGCGGCTGCGCGGGCGTGCGGTGTGGTCACGGCCGAACGATACCCGTCCCGCCGGCGGCCCGGCGATGAAAGTTACCTCGCGGATATATCAAGCTGCTTGATACCAACAAGGTTGATAACCAGGCGGAAAGCGCCTCCTCGGGGCGGTGATCGCGCACGCCGCGGCCGCCGTTCGTTGACCCCGCATCCGCCGCGCCGCATCCTTCCCCACGATCGGTGCCGACGAATTCCACCTCGGTACGGCATCGGATGCACCCACGTACAGGAGGAACGATGAGACGGATCTCCAAGGCGCTGGCCGCCGTCGGCGCCGCAGTCGCGTTCACGGCCCTGACCGTGGCCGCAGGGCCTGTCGCCCCCGCCTCCGCAGCGGGCTTGACCCAGGTGACCAATTTCGGCGCAAACCCCGGCGGCGCGCAGATGTACGTCTACGTGCCCGACACCCATCCGGCCAATCCGGCGATTCTGCTGGCCCTGCACGGCTGCGGTGGCTCGGGCCCGGGCTTCTACTCCGGCAGCGAGTTCGCATCCCTGGCCGACCGGTACGGCTTCATCGTCATCTACCCGAGCGCCGAGCAGCAGGCCGGCTTCGGCAAGTGCTGGGACACCTGGTCGGACGCGGCCAAGGTGCGCGGCGGCGGCAGCGATCCGGTGTCGCTGGTGTCGATGATCACCTACGCCGAGCAGACGTATCACGGTGACGCGAACCGGGTCTACGTCACCGGTTCGTCCTCCGGCGGCATGATGACCGACGAGATGCTCGCCCTCTACCCGGACGTGTTCAAGGCCGGGGCGGCCTACATGGGGGTGCCGTTCGACTGCTTCGCCAACGCTGCCGACTATCCTCCAGGCACCAGCAAGTGCACCGGCGGCAGCATGGTTCGCACCGCCCAGCAGTGGGGAGACGAGGTCCGCGCGGCAGACCCCGGCTACAGCGGCCCGCGCCCGCCGATCCAGCTGTGGCACGGCACCGCCGACACCCTCGTGCCGTATCAGCTGCTCCAGGAAGACATCAAGCAATGGACCAACGTCTTCGGGCTCAGCCAGACCCCCACCTCCACGGACACTCCGCAATCCGGCTGGAGCCGCAGCCGTTTCGCCGACTCCTCGGGCAAGGTCGACGTCGAGGCGTACAGCATCCAGGGCGCCGGCCATGTGCTGCCCCAGGCGGGGATGGCCGCCTACGCCATCCACTTCTTCGGCCTCGACGGCGGCGGCAACCCGCCCCCGCCCCCGCCGTCCGGCGCGTGCCGGGTCGCCGACAGCGTCAGCGCGTGGAACAACGGCATGACCGAGAACATCACCGTCACCAACACCGGCACCAGCGCGGTCAACGGCTGGAGTCTGGCCTTCGCCCTGGCCTCCGGCCAGAACGTCACCAACTCCTGGAACGCGACGATCAGCCCGTCCAGCGGACAGGTCACCGCCACGAACGTGGGCTACAACGCCGCCATCGCCCCCGGTGGCAGTGTGAGCTTCGGGTTCCAGGCCACCCAGACGGGCAACGCCGCGGCGCCCACGGGCTTCACGCTCAACGGTGCCGCGTGCACCACCGGGTGATCCGAAGGCGGACCGGGGCTGGGTAAACCGGGTCACCCGAACCGGGTCACCCGGAGTCCGGTCACCCGAACCAGGTCACCCGGAGTCCGGTCGACCACCGGCCGTCCTCGATGCGAGCCCTGCCGCACGGGACCGTGCCGCGCGGATCTGCTCGGCGTCCAGGCCGACCAGCCGCAGTACCGCCGCCGCGAGCGCCGCCGGGTCGGGTTCGGGCCCTGCGTCCTCGCGGCGGCGCAGCGGGATGACGACCTCCACGACCTGGATCAGCAGGGCGCCCAAGATCGCCGGCGGGAGCGTGTGCTCAGGATCGGGGCTGGCCGCCGCGGCTCGGGCGAGCGCGCCGAGGCGGCCGTAGGTGGCTTGGAGCTCGTCGCGGGCGGCGCGGAAGTCGTCGAAGCGCGGTTCGCGGACCTCCGGCATGAGGTACAGGCTGCCGATGTTGTGGGGGGTGTCGGCCAGGAGCCGGACGTCGGCCTCGGCCAGGGCGTACAGGGCCGCCGCGGCGGTGGACGGGTCGGCACCGGCCGCGCGCTCCAGCTGGCGGGCGATGTCGGCGCTGGGCCGGACTGAGCGGTCGAGCAGCTCGGCGAGGATGTCGTCCTTGCCTGCGTAGTGGTAGTACAGCGACGCCTGCCGGATGCCGACGGCCTCGGCGATCGCGCGCGTCGTCGTGCCGCCGAAGCCTTGCTCCACGAACAAGGCCGCGGCGGCCAGCAGGATCTGTTCTCGGGGGGCCAGTTCCGGCGCCGGGTCCGGGACGGCTCGGGGCCGGCCCGCGCGGCCGCTCGCAGTGGTCTTACTCACGAGATCCATTGTCCCGTGCCGACTCTGCCTCCGCGTCACGAAGATGCTCACGCCAGCCTCCGGAAGAGGTGATGTCCGTCGCTCCGACGACAGCCGAGGGCTCGCACAGGAATCCCGGCGCCGTGCTGCCGTCGCTCAGGGACACCCTGCCGATCGTCATCGGCTGCGGCAAGGAGGCGACGAACGTCCCGAAGCCCGCTGCCGGCAGCGACCAGAGTTCGCCGTCGATAGCGGCGGCCGAAGTTCCGGCGCCCGGTCCCACCCGAACCAGTCCCGGCTTCGGCGGATCCGTGGGCAGCGCGTACAGCCGGTACTCCGCGGCGGTCCGCACGTCCGCGACGAACGTCCCGCCCGCCGCGACCAGCTGCGCGTTGAGCGGCTGGCCGCGAAGATGTGCGCCGAACACGGCGAGTCCCAGACGCGGCGCTAGCAGGCGCTCGGCCAGATCGGCCAGCGCGCGGTCGCTGAACGCCCGCCCCGTGAACATCACGCCGAACGGCAGGCCGCCGGCGAAGCCAGCCGGGACGGCCAGCGCGGCCAGATCCAGCAGGTTCGCGAAGTTGGTGAACCGGCCCAGCCGCGCGTTCGCCGCGACCGGCTCGGCCGCGACCTGCGCGAGCGTCGGATGGCCGGTCGTCGTGGGAGTCAGCAGGGCGTCGCACCCGGCGAGCGCCGCGAGGCCCGCTGCGGCCAGGTGCTCCAGACGTTCCCGGTCGTCGATCAGGTCGGTGGCGGTAAAGCGCGCCCCGGCGAGAATGATCGAGGCGACGGTGGGGTCCAGGTCGCCGCCGATCAGGTCACGGTTCTTCTCGATGAAGGCGCCGACGGCGGCATGGCGCTCGGCCACGAAGGCGCCGCCATAGAGGAGGTCGGCTGCTTCCAGCAGCGGCGTGATGTCCGCCTCGACGATCTCCACACCGGTGTCCCGGAGGCGCTCGACGGTGTCCGCGAACGCCTCGGCCCAGCCCTCGGCCAGGCCGCGCAGGTGCTCGGGATTCGGAATCGCGACTCTCGGCACGGCCGGCAAAACGGCCCGGTCCCGTTCATCGTCCCCTGCCATGATCCCCGCGGCGAGCCGGGCCAGCGCCAGGTCGCGGGCGAAGACGGTCACGCAGTCCAGCGACCGGCAGGCGGGCACGACCCCGGTCGTCGGCACCAGGGCGCGCGTGGGCTTCACTCCCACGACGCCGTTCAGCGCCGCGGGCACCCGCCCGGAGCCGGCCGTGTCCGTCCCGAGCGCGATGTCGACGACGCCCAGCGCGACGGCCACCGCAGAGCCCGAACTCGATCCCCCCGAGATGCGCGCCGGATCCCAGGCGTTGCGCACGGCCCCGTACGGGCTCCTGGTCCCCACCAGGCCGGTCGCGAACTGGTCGAGGTTGGTCTTGCCCAGGACGATCGCTCCGGCGGCCCGGATCCTGGCCACCGCGACGGCGTCGGCTTCGGGGGAGTAGGCGAAGGCCGCCGAGCCGGCCGTCGTGGGCAGCCCGGCCACGTCGATGTTGTCCTTGACCGCGGCGACCAGCCCGGCCAGCGGCAGGCGCGGGCCGGCGCCGGCCGCGACCCGCGCGTCGAGCCTCTCGGCCTCGGCCAGGACGTCCGCCTCGGCGCGCAGGCTGATCCACACCTCTGGCCGATCCACTCGGCGCAGGGCGGCGTACGCGGCCCGCACGCGCTCCACGGCGCTCCCGCGCCCGACCGCGCTCACGCGTGCGCCCCGATCGTCAGCAGGATCTGCCCGGCCGCCACCTGGTCGCCGGGCTTGGCGTGGACCCCGAGCACCCGCCCCGAGCACGGCGCGATGACCGCCGACTCCATCTTCATGGCCTCCACGGCCGCCACCTTCTCTCCGGCCGCGACCGCCGCGCCCGGTTCCACCAGCACCTGCCACACCGTCGACAGGAACGGCGCCGCCACCGCGGTCGCGCCGTCCGGCACCACCAGGGCGCCGTCCACGGCCGCGCTGTCGGGCTCGCCGTCCTGCCGGTCGAACTCCCCGGACGCGCGCCACCGGTCCTTCTCCTCGGCGAACGCGCGGGCCTGACTCGCCCGGAACTCGGCGATCGAGCCCGCCTCGCGCGCCAGGAACGCCTCGTAGTCGGCGATCGAGAAGCGCCCCTCGACGGTCTCGAACTCTCCGCGCCCGGCATCGGTCTCGGCGCGCAGCTCCAGCAGTTCCTCGGCGGAGACCGGGTACCACTGGATCTGGTCGAAGAATCGCAGGGCCCAGGGATGCTCCTGGAAGAGCCCGCCGCGTCGGAAGCGGTTCCACACCTGGACGGTGCGGCCGACGAACTGGTAGCCGCCCGGGCCCTCCATGCCGTAGATGCACATGTACGCGCCGCCGATGCCGACGGAGTTCTCGGCCGTCCAGGTGCGCGCCGGGTTGTACTTCGTCGTCACCAGCCGGTGTCTGGGATCCAGCGGGGTGGCGACCGGGGCGCCGAGGTAGACGTCGCCGAGCCCGAGGACGAGGTAGGAGGCGTCATAGACGATGCGCCGCACGTCCTCGACGTCCGACAGGCCATTGATACGCCGGATGAACTCGATGTTCCACGGCGTCCAGGGCGCGTCGTCCCGGACGCCGGCCATGTACCGCTCGATCGCCAGCCGGGTCGCCGGATCGTCCCAGGACAGCGGCAGCCGCACCGTCCTGGACGGCACGACCAGCTCGTGGGTCGGGGGGATCGTCTCCTCCAGTTCCCGCAGAAGCTCCGCCATCCGCGAAGCGCGGAACGCACGGGGGTCGGTGTGGACTTGCAGGGACCTGATGCCGGGCGTGACGTCGAGGATCCCGGCCGCCGGCCCGTGCTCGGCCAGGCGCTGCTGCAGCGCGTGGACCCGCATCCGAAGCCCGATGTCGAGCGTCATGGGGCCGTATTCGACCAGGACGTTGTCGTCCCCGTCGCGGCGGTAGGTCACCTCTGGGCGGCCGTCGGCCGCCCCGATCCGGCCCAGGACGCCGTCGTCGCCGTCGCCGCCGCGCCGCAGGACGGCGGTCGAGGCGCGATCGTCGATCACGGCGCCGGCGTCGCGCTCCCGGACCGGGACGAACCGGACGCCGTCGCCCGGCCGGAGCTGGCCCAGCTTCCACAGGTCGCCGCTGGCCACGACCGCCGGACACACGAACCCGCCCAGGCTCGGGCCGTCCGGACCGAGGATGATCGGCGTGTCGCCGGTGAAGTCCAGGGCGCCCACCGCGTACGGGGTGTCGTGGATGTTCGAGGGGTGCAGGCCCGCTTCGCCGCCGTCGCCGCGGGCCCACCGCGGGCGCGGGCCGATGAGCCGCACGCCGGTGCGCGCCGAGTTGTGATGGACCGTGTACGTGCTCTGGTACAGCGTGTCGATGTCCTCGCGGGTGAAGAACTCCGGCGCCGCGTGCGGACCCTCGGTGACGGCGATCTGCCATGTGCCGGTCATGGCCGGGCGGCGGTGGTCCGGCGTCGGCGGGCCGACCCGCGTCAGCCGCTCGCCCGGGGCGAAGGCCCGATGGTGCCCGGCGGAGTCGGGCGATCCGGGACGGAGGACATCGCCGGCCAGCAGTGCCCGGCCGCCGTGGCCGCCGAACCCGCCGAGGGTGAAGGTCGAGGCGCTGCCCAGATAGCGGGGGACGTCGATGCCGCCCCGCACGGCCACGTAGACCCGCAGGCCGGGGCCGGGGACCGTGCCGATGACGAGCGTGGAGTCCGCGGCGATGGTGATCGGCTCCCACATCGGCACCGGCTCGCCGTCGACGGTGACCCGCACCGGCGCCCCGGTCACCGCGATGACGGTCTCGGCCGAGAACCGCAGCGTCGGCCCGGCGGCGGTGGCCTCCAGCGCCGGGGCGCCGGGCGGGTTGCCGACGGCGAGGTTCGCCTCCTGGTGCGAGGCGGCGTCGAACGGTCCGCTCGGCGGCACGCCGACCGACCACAGGCCGGTGCGGCCCGGCAGGTCCTGGACGGTCGTCTGCAGTCCCGGGACCAGGACGTCGATCCGCGGCTCGGGATCGGCGACGGTGTCGAGCGTCGAGGTCGAGTGGGTCGCCGAGCGCAGTTCCGCGTTCCCCGTCAGGGCTTTGAGCAGCCCCAGGTTCGTCACGACTCCGTCGACGCCGCTGGCGTCCAGGCCCTCGCGCAGCACGTCCAGCGCGTCGTCCCGGCTGGGACCGACGGCGATCACCTTGGCGAGCATCGGATCGTAGAACGGCGAGACCTCCGTCCCGGTCTCGGCCCAGCCGTCGACCCGGATGCCGTCCAGCGGCGCGGTGCCCTGCCCGGGGAAGACGGCCGAGGTCACCAAGCCCGAGCTGGGCTGTCCGCCCTTGCCGGGATCCTCGGCGTAGACCCGGGCCTCCACGGCGTGCCCGGCCGGCTGCCGCGTTTCGAACACGCCGTCGTCCAGTCCCGCGGCGCCGTCGCGGGCCAGGCGCAGCATCAGGGCGACGAGATCGACGCCGAAGACCTCCTCGGTCACCGGGTGCTCGACCTGCAGGCGGGTGTTGACCTCCAGGAACGCCGCCTCCTCGCGCGCCGGGTCGTAGACGAACTCCACGGTGCCCGCCGATCGGTAGCGGACCTGCTCGGCGAGCGTGCGCGCGGAGTCGTGCAGCAGTTTGCGCACGTGGTCCGGGAGTGCAGGCGCCGGTGCCTCCTCGATCACCTTCTGATGGCGCCGCTGGAGCGAGCAGTCGCGGTCCCCGAAGACCGCGACCCGTCCGGCGCCGTCGCCGAACAGCTGCACCTCGACGTGGCGCGCCGAGGTGACCAGCCGTTCCAGGAACACGCCGCCGGAGCCGAAGTTGGACCGGGCGAGCCGGCCGACCCGCGCGAACTCCTCCCGGACCTCATCGGCGGTCCGGCACGCGGCCATCCCGATCCCGCCGCCCCCGCCGGTCGCCTTGAGCATCACCGGGAGCCCGATCCGGCGCGCCTCGGCGACCGCCTCCTCGGCGTCGGCGAGCAGTCCGGTTCCGGCGAGCATCGGCACCCCCGCCTCGGCGGCCAGGGCCCGTGCGGTGTGCTTGGCGCCGAACGCCTCGATCTGGTCCGGGGCCGGGCCGACGAAGGCGAGGCCGGCGGCCTCGACGGCTCTGGCGAAGCCGGCGTTCTCGGACAGGAACCCGTAGCCGGGGTGGACGGCCGCGCCGAACCGCAACGCCGCCTCCAGGACGGTGTCGGTGCGAAGGTAGCTCTCCCTGGCCGGGGCCGGGCCGAGGCGGACCGCGTCGTCGGCTTCCCGGACGTGCGGGGCGGCCCGGTCGGCGTCGGAGTACACCGCGACGGTGCGCAGGCCCAGGGCCCGGGCGCTGCGGATGACGCGCCGGGCGATCTCGCCGCGGTTGGCGATCAGGACGCTGTCGAAGCGGGCGCTCATGCGGTCGTCCTGTCCGTCGGCACGGACGGCTCCGTGACGATCATCCGCAGCGGGGTGCAGTCGAAGGCGTTGCAGGGGTTGTTCATCTGAGGGCAGTTCGACACCACGACCAGCACGTCGCGCTCGGCCCGCAGCGCCACGCGCTTGCCGGGGGCGCTCATGCCGTCCACGATCCCGAGCGAGCCGTCGGCCTGGACCGGGACGTTCATGAACCAGTTGAGGTTGGAGACCAGGTCGCGCACGCCGAGACCGTGCTTGGCGCCCTCCAGCAGGAAGTTCTCGCGGCAGGCGTGGTCGGAGGCGGTGTGATGGCCGTAGCGCAGGGTGTTCGACTCCTGAGAGCAGGCTCCGCCGATGGTGTCCTGCCGGTCGATCTCGTTGCCGACGACCGTCATCAACGGGGAGCCGAGGTTGGAGCGCAGGACGGTGCCGGTGCGGACGTAGATGTTCCCCTGCCAGGTGATGGTGTCCGGAACGCTGTAGCGTTCGGCGGGGTCGGCGGCGTCGAAGATCAGACAGTCCGCCGACTGGTTGCCGCCCACGTCGACGATCGTGAGGACGTGGCCGGCCCGGACCACGGCCGACCAGGACATGCGGGGGGCGACGCGGTCGTCGCGGACGATGTCGCCCTCGACCAGGGGTTCGGACCAGTCGAGCACTGAGGTGGCCGGAGTGCCGGTCGTGGTCATCCGCGTGCCTCCGCGTCGTCGATGGTGTTCAGGTAGGCGCGGGTCCGTTCCGGGCTCGCGGTGAACGCCGGATCGCCCGGCCCGGTGGGAGCCGATCGCCAGGCGTGCACCCGCAGAGGCCCGACGACGTACTCCTCGCGCGGATCGAGGGGATGCGGGACGTTCGCGATCAGCACGATCAGCGGCAGTTCGGCGACCAGCTCGACGGCGGCGCCCGCACCCGCCGAGCCCTGCCAGCCCAGAGCCCCGTCGTCGGCGACGCGGACGCCCTGGAACAGCGAGACGCTCGGGCCGAGATCGCGCCAGGCCAGGCCGTGTTTGGCGGCCGCGAGCGTGAGCAGGCTCTGGCCCGACGGCGTCGGCCCGCCGGGCCGGGCGTCGCCGAATTTCGCGGTGTTCCACGCGTCCGACGAGGTCCCGCAGAAGGCGTCGTGGCGTCCGGAGGTGTCCACGTCGAGCGTCGCCAGGACCCGGCCGTCTCCGGAGAGCAGGGGGTGCCCGGCTCCGAGGTACGCCTGCCACGGGATCTTCACGGTGTCGGCGACGTTGAGCCGCTCGTGCGGTGCGTCCGCGCGCAGCAGGAACAGGTGCGCGCAGGCCTCGCCGGTGGGGTCGTCCAGGCGGATACGAGTGCCGCGGGCCACGACCCGGTGCGTGTAGCCGCCGGGCGCGACCGTCGCAGCCCACGTCAACGCCTCGGCCGGGACACCGTCGGGCACGTGCGGCGAGCCGGCGGCGGGGACGTAGGGCATCGCCTCGGCGCTCTGGCCGCCCTGGGCGCGGGCGTCTTGGCGAGCTGCGGAAACGGTGTCGGTTTGATGCAGGTCGGCGATCGTTGCCACGTGCGGCTTCCTCATTTGTTCGGCGTTCGGCGTCCGGCGCTTCAGACGGCTTCAGGCGGCTTCAGGCGGCTTCGACGGCTGCCAGCGGAACCGTGGCGAATCCGCGGTGCCCGCGGTGGGTGAAGGCGTAGTAGCCGGCCCCGATCACTGTGGTCACGGCGATGAACAAGACCGCCGACCACTGAAGCCACCAGGTGTGCCCGGTGGTGTCGTAGACCGCGGTTCTGGGCCACAGGAGGTTCACGACCATGCAGACCTGGTAGAGCACTGCCATCGCGTTGAGCGGGACGCCCCACCGCCCGAGGGTGAAGACCGGCCGGCCGGTCTCGTCGAGGTCCTTCGCCCGCGCGGCGGTCCAGCCGGTGAGGCGCCGGTACAGCAGCGGTCCGGTGACTCCGAGATAGGCGAGATAGAGCATGGCGATGCACAGGCTGGACAACGCTGTGAACAAGGCGGTCTGGCCGATGTTGACGATCAGTGCGGCGACGGCGCCGAGGCCGACGACCAGGCTCGCCACCACCGGCGTTCCCGTCCGGGACGACACGCGCGACAGGGCCTTCGAACCGGGCAGCGCGTTGTCCCGCGCCATGGAGTAGACCATGCGCGACCCGGCGGTCTGGCAGGCCAGCGTGCAGGCGAACACCGCGACGGCGACCGTGCACAGCAGCAGCCGGCCCAGCACGGAGCCGAACCGCTGCCCGACGACCCAGGCCAGGCCCTGCGAGGCGAGGCTGCCGTCGGTCAGGCTCGGCGCGGCGATCAGCCCGGCCAGGATCAGCAGTCCGCCGCCCAGGCCCGAGACGAGCACGGCGCGCACGATCGTGCGGGGCGTGGTGCGGCGCGGCGCGTGCGTCTCCTCGGACAGCTCGCCCGCGGCGTCGAAGCCCACCAGCACGTACGCGGCCATGAGGGCCGAGGCGAGCCAGGCGAACATGTAGGAGCCTGAGAACGTCGCGCCGGTGTGGTGGAACACCACCGTCGCGGACCGCTTCGGCAGGAAGAACAGCAGCGCCACCAGGGCCGTGACCCCGACGATCTCCACGCCGACGCCGACGCTGGTGACGATCGCCATGACCCGCACGCGCAGGACGGTCACCACCGTGGTGACGGCCAGCAGCACGCACCCCAGCAGCACGGCGTTCTCGGCGCCCGTGTTCGAGGCCGGCGCCGGATCGGCGTGCGAGCCGCCGACGATCTGGAATCCGGCCCAGATGCTAGGCAGCACCGCCTGCAGCGCGACCGCGGCCACGGCGACGGTGAGGATCTGCCCGATGATCATCGTCCATCCGGTGAACCAGCCGAACGCCTTGCCGGCCAGCCGGCTCGACCACTGGAAGACCGCCCCGGACACCGGCCACCAGGCGGCCAGCTGCGCGAAGTTCAGCGCGACGAGCATCTGCCCGGCGAAGACCAGCGGCCAGGTCCAGAAGAACGCCGCGCCGCCGAACCCGAAGCCGAGTCCGAAGAGCTGGAAGACGGTGGTGAGCACGGAGACGAAGGAGAAGCCCGCGGCGAAGGACGAGAAGGTCCCGACACCCCGGTGCAGCTCCTGGCGATAGCCGAGGACGGCGAGGACGTCGCGCTCCTCGGCGGTGGCGTGGGTGGGGCTTGCTGGGCTTGCGAGGCTTGCTGGGCTTGCGGGGCCGGCGTCGGCGGTCTGCGCGGGAGGGGGCACGTTCAGCGGATGCTTCATGGCTGACCTCGGCAACTCGGACGGGACGGGGGTCCCGGAGGTTTCTGTCGGTCGACAGGTATCGCTTACGGTGCGGTCGGGCCGTCACACGCCGGTGTCGAGTCAATAGCGCGGGTGTTAAGTCCTGCGCAGGACGGCCGGGCGACGATGTGGCATGGCATCCCGCGCCGTCCGGTGCCAGTGGGGGAACCCCCTACGGACGCGACGGCCGCGGCGTGGTCCACCGGCCCGCCCCGGCGACTACACTGAGTCACTCAAATCAGGGTTCTGCCAAGCCAGGCGACACGAGGAGGGACGTCCGTCGTGCCCGCGAGCGAGGGACCAGGCCCGGAGGCGGCCACTCACCGGCAGGTGTTCGAGATCGACGAGGTGTTCGTGATCGACGAAGTGCCCGGGCACGGGACCGTCGTCAAGTGCATGGGACGCACCTTCTCGGCCGTGGCGGCCGAGGGCGTGGTGACGATCACCGACGTCACCGACATCACCCGCCCGGTCCGGCTCGGCGTCGCCCGGGAGCGGAACGCCGACGGCCGGTGGCGGATCGTCGGCGCGAACGGCCGGGACATCCTGACGAGCGCGAGCCTGCTGCGTGCCGCGATCGCCCTGCGGCAGGCGGTGGAGCCGGCCTTCACGATTCCGGCGAGCCGCGGCGAGTGGCCACCGGTGTCATCGCAAGATCCCGTCTGAGATCCTTACTTCCGTCATGCTCCGCACCCCGCAAGGTGCGGCGCATCCGGGAACGTTGTAAGGAGACGGCCATGCGCTACACCCGACTCGGAACCACCGGCCTGGAAGTCTCGGCCCTGTGCCTGGGCTGCATGAGCTTCGGCGACCCGGACCGGGGCAACCACGCGTGGAGCCTGCCCGAGGAGCCGAGCCGCGAGCTGATCAAGGCGGCGCTGGAGGCCGGGATCAACTTCTTCGACACCGCCAACGTCTACTCACTGGGCTCCAGCGAGGAGATCGTCGGCCGGGCCCTGAAGGACTTCGCCCCGCGCGAGGACGTGGTGCTCGCCACCAAGGTCCACGGCCGGATGCGCCCGGGGCCGAACGGCGCGGGGCTGTCGCGCCGGGCGATCCTCACCGAGATCGACAACAGCCTGCGACGGCTGGGCACCGACTACGTCGATCTGTACCAGATCCACCGCTGGGACCCGGAAACGCCGATCGAGGAGACGATGGAGGCGCTGCACGACGTCGTGAAGTCCGGCAAGGCCCGCTACATCGGCGCCTCCTCGATGTACGCCTGGCAGTTCGCCAAGGCCCAGCACGTAGCCGAACGCAACGGCTGGACACGCTTCGTGTCGATGCAGAACCACTACAACCTCGTCTACCGCGAAGAGGAGCGGGAGATGTTCCCCTTCTGCGCGGACTCCGGCGTCGGGGCGATCCCGTGGAGCCCGCTCGCCCGCGGCCTGCTGACCCGGCCGTGGAACCAGAGCACCGCCCGGTCGCAGACCGACGAGTTCGGCAAGACCCTCTACCAGGACGGCGACCGCACGATCGTCGAGCGGGTACAGGAGGTCGCGGCCAAGCGCGGCACCGCCCCGGCGCAGGTGGCGCTGGCCTGGGTGTCGCGCAACCCGGTGGTCTCGGCGCCGATCGTCGGCGTGACCAAGGCTGCGCAGCTCCGGGACGCGCTGGACTCGCTGGAGGTGGAGCTCGACCAGAGCGAGGTCGACTACCTGGAGGAGCCGTACATGCCGCACCGGGTCGCGGGCTTCGCGTAAGGATTGGGGTGCCCGGCGGCGGTGGCCGAGCAGCGCGTGTTCGTCACCGCCGCCCGCCCATCGCCGCTGGCATACCCACGCGGATCAGCTCGATCGTGCGGTCCACGCTTTGTTCTCCGCTCACGCACTTCTGCAACAGGGTCAGGACTCGCTCGTCTCGGTACTCGCGCCACGGTGTCGGCTCTGACGGTGTCGCCGGCGCGGGGATCTTGTCGATGAGCGAGGTCAGAACCTTGCTTCCGCCCAGCTCCACGAACGTGGTCACCCCCGCGTGGCGCAGGTATAGGACGCAGTCCATCCACCGGACGGGCTGCGTGAGCTGCTCGACGAGTGCCTCGCGCACCGCTTCGGCGCCCGCTTCGAACGGCCGGCCGGTCACGTTGGAGATCACCGGTGTCGTCAGTTCGGCGACGGGGACCGAGGCCAGGAAGGTGCGGAAGTCCGCTGCGGCCGGTGCCATCCACGGTGAGTGGAACGCCCCGCTGACGCGCATGGGGACGAAGCCGCGGACGCCCTCCAGTGCCTCGAAGGCCGGCTTGAGGCGCGTCAGCTCCTCGGCGCTGCCGGCGAGGACGAACTGCTCCGGCGCGTTGTAGTTGGCGATGACCACTCCGTCGGCGCCGTGCTCGCGCAGGGTTTGCTCGACGATCGCCTCCGGGGCGCCGACCACCGCGGCCATCGCGCCGCCGTCGGCCTGGCCCATCAGCTCCGCGCGCCGCTTCACCAGCGCCAGGCCGGTCGCGAAGTCGAACGCCCCGGCCGCGAACAGGGCGCTGTACTCGCCCAGGCTGTGGCCCGCGAAGTAGTCGGCGGGCGGCAACTCCTCCCGTGCCGCCAGGTGATGCAGCGCGTTGACGACGTAGATCGCAGGCTGCGCATACTCGGTCGTGCTCAGACGCCGCTCGGGGTTCTTCAGGCACAGTTCCTCGATCGAGTACCCGAGCACCTCGTCGGCCTGCGAGCACAACGCTGCGAACCGGGGGAACAGGCCAGAGCCCATGCCCTTCTTCTGTATACCCTGACCCGGGAACACGTGACAGCGCATCAGCTGACCTCACCTCCGATGCCGAGCAGCAGCCCGGCGATGGCCTCAGCGGTCGGATAGTCGAAGACCAGCGTGGCGGGCAGCTTGGTGTTCATCCGCTTGCTGAGACGCTTGCGCAACTCGACCATGGTCAGCGAGTCCATCCCGAGCGAACGCAGGACCCTGTCAACCGGCACGCTGT